>OIWT01000441.1_pt1 | contig 58114 bp, 48 predicted proteins | sample 1587701 | NCBI WGS metagenome assembly OIWT01 (sample SAMEA3888904, study PRJEB22519) | human gut metagenome | biome: human gut; feature: human-associated habitat; material: faeces | place: Denmark | collected 2009
CGCGGGCCGCCTTCCAGGACGGCCCCTACGAGCCGCGAGCCACGAGCCACGAGCCACACGAGCCGCGAGCCACACGAGCCACGAGCCACGAGCCACGAGCCACGAGCCGCGAGCCACGAACCACGAGCCACGAACACGAGCCACGAGCCACTAGCCACGAGCCACTAGCCACGAACAACTTCCTTCAGGAACTGGCGGAACGGGGCGGCCAGGTCGGGCCGGCGCAGGGCGTATTCCACGTTGGCTTTCAAAAAGCCCAGTTTATCGCCGACGTCGTAGCGCTTGCCTTCAAAGCAGTAGGCATAGACCGCTTCGCGGCTGGCCATGGTCTGGAGGGCGTCGGTAAGCTGGATTTCCCCGCCTTTGCCCGGCCGGGTATGGGACAGGACTTCAAAGATGTCCGGCGTGACGATATAACGGCCGAGGACGGCGGTCCGGCTCGGCGCTTCTTCGATGGCCGGCTTTTCGACGACGCGGTTGACCTTGAGGATGCCCTGGCCTTCGACAGGCGTCCCCTGGACGATGCCGTAAGACGATACTTTTTCCAGGGGGACTTCCTGGCAGCCCAGGATGGTCGCGTCGAGGTCGTTGTACAAATCGATCATCTGGCGCAGGGCCGGATTGGTTTCGTTGTAGACGACGTCGTCGCCGAGAAGGATAGCGAAGGGTTCGTCAGCAATGAAGGACTGGGCGCAAAGGATAGCATCGCCTAAGCCCCGCATGTGTTTCTGACGGATATAGTGGATATTGATTTCGGAAATACTGCGGACCATGTTCAAAAGCCCCATCTTGTGGCTTTCTTCCAGGTGCAGTTCCAGGCCCGGATTGGTATCGAAGTGGTCTTCAATGGCCCGTTTGGCATGGCCGCTGATGATGAGGATTTCTTCGATGCCGCTCTGCAGGGCTTCTTCGACGATATACTGAATCGTCGGTTTATCGACGATAGGCAGCATTTCTTTCGGCGTCGCCTTCGTCGCCGGCAGGAAACGGGTGCCGAACCCGGCCGCCGGGATGACGGCTTTACGGATTTTCTTCACAACGATGCTCCTTATTCAAACCAGCGGGACAAATCAAATTCTTCGCCAATGATTTCCTTGACGAAGCCCTGGGCTAAGTACAGGCCCAGGAGCGACAGCGTCGATACGCGCAGCAGCGAGCTGTCCCAGATATCGGCCAGGTCGGCCAGGACGGGCGAAATGTCTTCCATGATGTCCAGGGCTTCTTCGCCGCTGAAATTGGCCGGGCGCTTCTTGGCCAGGCGCAGGATATGGTCCTGCATGTTGCGGTCGTTGATGCCGGTCATGCGGAAGAAGCGTTTGGCCATGCTTTCGTCGACCATGGCCAGTTTGACCAGGGGCGAATTGAAGGACGGGACGATAAATTCGTCCGGGATCCGCTGGCCCTTGAGGGCCTTGCGCAATTCTTCTTCAGTAAAGCCGCGGAAGCGGAACAAGAGCGGATACGAATCGGACAGGATTTCGGCAAAATGCGTTTCCTTGGCTTCAAAAGCCGTGCAGTGCAGGTAATCGAGCTGCTGGTAATAAGGCCGTTCTGTCGGGAAGCCATCCAGGAAGGGATAGACGTATTTATCGATATAGCGGCAGAACGAATCTTTATCGACATTGTGGGAGTTGTGCGAATACAGGAACAATAAGAGAATCGCCAGGATCTGGTAATGGCCCTGGGTCAAATAGGGCATGACCTTCAAGGCATCGATGGCGACCAGGTGGCGCGTCGAAATGGGCGAGCAATGAACGATATCATAAAAAGCCTGAAGGGCAATGGTGCCGACATAGTCGTCGGGATGAGCGGCGTAGGCTTTCTGGACATTCTGCAAGGCTTCCTGGACGATGAGCGGAGCCAGGGCCTGCTGCCGTTCGGCATCGGTCTGGCAGCCGATCTGGTCGAAGGCAGCCGACGTGATGTATTCCGTCTGCTGCTGCAGGTCCGGCGAAACGACGCCGTACTGACGCAGGAAGTGAGAGACGCACTGGCGGACGACGGGAGAATCGACGGTGCTTTCCGATTCCCAAATGGACGCATAGTGCGGCGCACTGCCCAGGGACGGATTGCGCGTATCCGTGCCGGACGTATTGGAATCCCACGACGTCTGGGACGGTTTGACGACCGGTGCCGGTTTGACGACAGGCGTCGCTTTTTCCTGGGACTTGTGGGCCCGGATAGGCGGCATGACCATCGTTTCTTCAGGGACAGCCTTCTTCTTGGCCGTCATGGCCGAATCGATGTGGATCGGTTCCATGCGCTGGGTCTGTTCCAGCTGCGAAGCGACGGCCTTCATGCCTTCGCTGACGACAGGGCCTTCCATGACCCGTGTCGCATCGGATACGGCCCGTTTCTTAGCCCCTTCCGAGGCGGCTGCAGCCACGGTCGTCCCGGCAGCAGCCCGGCCAGCGGCTTTCGCCGTTTCGGCCATGACGTCGCGGAGAATGTGTTTGCGGTGCGTATCTTTCGGCACTTCTTGTTCGGATGCTGCCGGTTCAGCAGCAGGGGCAGCCTTTTTCTTTACCACCGGAGCTGCACCGCCATCTTTGGCGGCCAGGTCAGCCGAGACGATGGCAGCCATATCAGCCAGAGGCGGCTTGTCTTCTTCTGTCTGGGCTACTTCTTTCGCCCAGCGCGCCCGTTCTTCCCGGCGGGCATCGGCTTCTTTAGCGGCAGCTGCTTCGCGGCGGGCCTGTTCGCGCCGTTCCCGGTTGCGGGCCAGCTGCTGTTCCTGGGCTTCTTTTTCCTGTTCAGCCTGGCGCTGGCGGGCCAGCTTGGCTTCTTCTTCCCGTGCCTTATAGGCGGCGGCTTCTTCTTTATCTACCTTTTCCATGGCTTCCAGGATTTCATCGCGTGACAAGACGCGGGTCGCATCGAGGTCATCTGCATTGGGACCCTTACGGACCGGTGTTTCCTGGGCTTTCGGCGCTTCTTTATAGACGATCTTGCCATTGCGGCGGACAGCTTCTCCTTTGGTCGTGACAAAAGCCGTTTCTTCCGGATGTTCCCGCCGTTCGCCTATGGTCATTTTCGGGACTTTCGGCAAGGGGGCTGTTTCTTCGTCGTCCGCTTCCTTCGGTAATTGTCTGGCATGCTTAACTGTTGCCGGGCTGCGGTGCTGGACCCTGCGCATCGGCTGCGGCTCGCTGTCGTAGCGCGTCTTCGTCTTCGTGTTCCCCTTTTTCTCCGTTTGGGGACTACTCTCGGAGTGTCCTCCGCCGGAATACATAATATAACAAATTACAAAAAAGACGATTGCTATGCCCGCTATGATAGCGTACGGCAAAAAGTTTGTCATGTCATCCTCTCCTCTATTTTATCAAACTTCTTTCCCCATTGTAGCATAAGATGACGTCATGAGCTACTACCTATTGCCGATTAATTGACGCTTTCGTATAATAATGGAGTAAATTGTTTTTTTGTCCATCAAAGGAGTCTTTTTCATGGAAAAATATAAAGCCATCGTCTTCGATATGGACGGTACTGTCCTGGATACGCTGGACGAATTGACGAAAAGCCTGAACTACGTTTTCGCCCGCCATGGCCTGCCTTCTATGACGCAAAAGGCCATCCGGCCCTGCCTGGGCTTTGGCTATGACGGCTTCATCGACAAGGCCGCTCCGCAGGCGCCGGAAGCCCTGCGGCGGACGATGACAAAGGAATTTATCGCCTATTACAGCGCCCGTTGCCAGACGACGACCTTCCCCTACCCCGGTATCCCCCAGGTCCTGGGACGGCTGAAGGCGGCCGGCTACCACATGGCCATCGTCTCCAATAAGGGCCAGGGCGCCGTCTCCGAACTGCACGACGAATACTTCAAGGATTTCGTCGACTTCTCTCTGGGCGAAACGCCGATGTACCGCAAAAAGCCGGCGCCGGACATGGTCTGGGAAGCCCTGAAACGCCTGGGCTGTGCCAAAGAAGACGCCATCTACGTCGGCGACTCGGAAGTCGATAAACAGACCGCCGACAACGCCGGCCTCGACGCCGCCCTCGTCACCTGGGGCTTCCGCGACCGGGACTTCCTGAAATCCCTCCAGCCGACGTACCTCATCGACACGCGGGAAGAACTGGGGGCTCTCTTCGGAGTGTGAGGCCTCGTGGCTCGTGGTTCGTGGTTCGTAGGGGCCGTCCCAAAGGGCGGCCCGCCTGGGGCTAGAGGCTAGGGGCTAGTAAAAAAGAGAACTGTCTTATGACAGTTCTCTTTTTTTTATACGAACAACGAACCACGAATCACGAGCCACCAAACTACTTCATCACGTCGTTCTGGACGGAGGTGATGGCACTGGTCGTGGCATCGTCCAGTAAGGTCGAGTAGACTTGCTTTACTTCTTTTTTGGAGTTTTCTGTCGTTGCCGTCGTATCCGTACCGGCTGTTTCTTCCATCTGTCCGGCTACCTGGACGATGGGAGCCTGACCAGCAATGGGAGCCGTTTCCAGGCGGACCCGTCCCGTACCGACGCGTTTGGCCAGTTCGGCCAGGGTGGCCTTGCTGACGGGATGGCGGACGGTGAGGACGATCTGTTCATGGACATAGTCCGGCAGGGCGCCGACGTAGTTCTGGACGCCTTCGTTGTCGACGACGCAGTGGATGGCCTTAGTCATGAGCTGGCTGTAATCGCTGTGGCTCAAGGCGGCGCGGCGGATCTGGACGGCCGACGTTTTAGCCACATCATCGCGGAGGCGCTGTTTCAAGTACTTGCTGGGAGCGCCCTTGATGCCCAGGACCAGGGTATCGCCATCCCAGTACATCGTACCGCTGCGGAAGTAAATCGGCACCGAGCCGTATTCGGCATTGATGGCCTTGATGACCTGCGATTCGACCTGGACATGGGACGTATAATCGCCATCGGAATGCATGAGCCGGTAAAATACCTGAGCCGCATCGGCCCGGGTCATGCCTTCTTTGGGCCGGAAATAATTGTCTGCCGGCACCATGATGTTCTTGCTGTGCAGGACGTCGATGGCTTTGGCATAGGCCGGAGCGATGGACGCGGCATCGGCGTAGGGCTTGACATCCTGATCCGGGTCGGCCAGGTGATTGTACTGCAAGTAGCGATACAGGACGCCGGCGAACTCTTCGCGGCTCACAGGCGCTTCGGGATGGAAATTCCCGTCTTCATAACCGGCCAGGATACCTTGGGCGGCGACGCTGTTCATGGCGTCGCCCGCCGTTCCGGACGGCACATCACCATAGCTGGCAGCGCCGAGGGGTGCCAGGGGGATGTTGGCTGCCGAATTATAGAGCAGCTGGGCCAGGTCGCCGCGGGTCAGGACCCGGTCCGGTTCGAAGGAAGTCCCTGTAATGAAGGTCAGGCACTGTGCGTCATAGAGATAATCGACGGCAGCGCGGTCGGTCAGGCTGCCCAGGTCCGTATAAGGGGCATCGGCCGAAACGGCACTGACTGACAAGAGGGCAGCGGCTGCCAGAAAGGCAACGATTTTGTTCCGTACCATGAAAATCCTCCTCTGCTGCGATTACTGAATGACGATGCGAAGGGCACTGCCCAAGGCTTTATTGAGATTATTCTGCGTTTCTTTAGAAATGGAGCTGACTGTGAGGACGACCTTTTCATTGAGGTAATCCGGTTCCGTCGAAACGGTGGCGTTCGTCGCTTCCGTGGCCTTGTAAATCTTTTCGGCCTGAGCCATGAGGTTCTTATAATCGTCGTAGCTGTACGTCGATTTCTGGACGTAGACCGATTCAGCCGGGATATCCTTGTCGGCGGCAATGGCGTCGGCCAGTTTCTGCTTGTTCTTCGGATCCTTGACGCCGATGTGGAGCTTATCGCCCTGCCAGTACATGATGCCGTCAGCGGCAAAGGCCTTGACCGAACCATAGACGTCTTTGATGTCCTTGAAGGCCTTGGCTTCCAGGCCGTCCTGGCTCTGCGTCGTTTCCTTGACGCCCGTCAGGATGCGGTAGAGGACATTGACGGCTTCCCCGCGGGTGACGTACTGTTTCGGGTTGAACATGTTGTAGTTGCCGCCCTTCATATAGCCGGCAGCAGCCAGGGCATCGACGGCCTGGCGGGCCCAGCTGGAAATCTTGGCTTCGTCGGCATAAGGTGCAGCGCCTTCGAGGGTGCTCATGCCTTTATAGGTCATGTAGTTGTAGGCGATGACGGCAAATTCTTCACGGGTGATCTTCTGTTCCGGCTTGAACGTGCCGTTGCTGTAACCGCTCATGATCTGTTTGTCGACCAGCGAAGCAATGGCCCTTTCAGACCAGCGGCCTTTGACGTCGCTGAAATTCGTCGTCTTGACTTTGGAATCTTCACCGATCATGTTGTTGATGATGGCCGCAGCGCCTTCACGGGTAATGTCTTCATTCGGTCGGAACTGGCCGTTGGTGCCGCTGATGTAGTGCTGGTTATAGAAATACTGGATGGCCGCTTTGCCCCAATAATTGCTGATGTCCGTGATCCCGGTGGATGCGGCGAAAGCCGACGTGCCGAGAGCTGCCGTCATGGCCGTAATGACCATCAATTTTTTGTACTTATTCATGATTCATTCGCTCCTATCTATGTCAGTGTCGTAAAGGATACAGGGATTGCATACCTATGTTTTATCTTATTTATTTTATCACACCCCGCCCCATTAGGGAAGGCATATCGCCGCGAAAGGAAAGGCTCAATACGTGTCGAAGACGGCCTGTATCTTGTCCCGGTCCGTCGTATGGGCCAGGGCCAGCTGCAAGAGGATCTTGGCCTTCTGCGGCGTCAGGGAATCAGCCGTAATCGTCCCGTCATAAGCCGGGACCGGCGTGACCATCCCTCCCAGGGCGCGGGCAGCGCGGACGACGACGAGCCCTTGTGCCATAAGGGACTGCAAGGCCTGCCAGACCGGTTCCGGCACTTTACCGTGACCGAGGCCGGCCAGGACCAGACCGGCCTTCCCCTGGGCCAGACGGCACACGTCATCGGCCGTAAGGCCTACATAGGTATAGGCGATGGCCACGGGCGGAAAGTCTTTGGGAGACGCCAAATCCGACGACCACGTATGCTTGCGCAGGGGCTGCTGGTACAGGCACGGCCGGCCGTCCTGCATGTAGCCCAGGCAGCCCATCTGGCGGCCTTTGAAAGTATCGGCATGGGTCGTATCGGTCTTTTCGACGAAGCGGGCGCTGTGAACGGTGCTGTTCATGACGATGACGACGCCGTATTTCCCCAATTCCGCCCAGGACGCCGCCTGGACGGCTTCCAACAGGTTCAACGGCCCGTCGGCACTGATGGCCGTCGAAGGCCGCATGGAGCCCGTCAGGACGACAGGCTTGATGGTGTGGACCGTGAGGTCGAGGAAATAGGCCGTTTCCTCCATCGTATCCGTGCCGTGGGTGATGACGATGCCGTCCACGTCTTCCCGGTCGGCGATTTCTTGGACACGGCTGGCCAGGGACTGCCATAAGGCTTCGGTCATGTCCGAACTGTCGATATTGCAGAACTGCTCGCCTTCTACATCGGCATACTCAGCCAGTTCCGGTACGGCGGCCAGCAATTCGCCGACCGATGTCTGCCCGGCAGCATACCCCGTCAAATCGTCGGCAGACGCAGCCTTGCCGGCAATGGTCCCGCCGCAGGCCAATACATAGATCTTCTTTTTTTCCATTCTCCTAGCTCCCCTCTGCAATGATATTTCGCATGGCTCTACTTTACCACAAATGGGGGGCTAGTGGCTAGTGGTTCGTGGTTCGTGGTTCGTGGTTAGCGGCGGGTGGCTGATGCTGCCGGATATGGGGATGATGCCCCTGTAGTCCGGTCTGGGAAATCACACATATTCTGGAGCGGGCCGCCCTTTGGGACGTCCCCTACGAAATCGCATACAGGCGATGAAAAAGAACGCAGGCTACAAAAAAAATCACGGCCGGCGGCTAGCTTCAAGGGCAAGAAAAAGGCCCGGCCAGGGGAGAGGGCGGGTCTTTTTCTGTCGATATATAGAATGCGTCAGTGTTCAATAGTGGAATGAGCTCCTTCGTGAAGGGCCGGAGCCTGAGCCGGTTCTTCAGCCGCCGCGGAAACGGGAGCCGTCAGGGTACCTTTCTGGGCTTTGGTGATGATGCTGTGCTTATAGCCATAGCCAAAGTAGATGACCAGGCCGATGGCCAGCCATACGACGAAGCGGATCTGCGTAATCGTCGGCAGCATGACGACCAGGACGCCGCAGAAGAGGATCGCCAAAATCGGAATGAGCGGAACCAAGGGGCAGCGGAACGGACGGACGCGGTCCGGTGCCTTCTTGCGAAGGATGATGACCGACGCCGAGACGATGATGAAAGCCCCTAACGTGCCGATATTGACCATTTCGGCGACGACGCCGATAGGAACGAGGCCGGCCAGGATGGACGATACGACGGCGACTAACAAGGAACTGCGGACCGGCGTCTTGGTCTTCTGGTTGATATGGCCGAAGAAGCGCGGCAGCAGGCCGTCACGGGACATGACGAAGAGGATACGGCTCTGGCCGAGGCACATGACCAAGAGAACCGACGTGAGGCCGCAGATAGCGCCGACCGATACGGCAGCGGCACCCCAATGATAACCGACGAGCTGCAGAGCATAGGCAACGGGAGCGGCCGTCGTCTTGAACTGCAAGTACGGGACCATGCCGGTCAGGATAGCCGATACGGCGATGTACAAGACCGTGCAGATGACCAGCGATAAGATGATGCCGCGAGGCAAATCTTTCTGCGGATTCTTGACTTCTTCAGCTGCCGTCGAAACGGCGTCGAAGCCGATGTAAGCAAAGAAGATGACCGAAGCGCCGGTGAAGACACCGGACCAGCCATAGGGCATGAAAGGCGTCCAGTTAGCCGGGTCGACATGGCTGACGCCGAGGGCGATGAACAGGCCGACGACAGCCAGCTTGATGACGACGATGATGTCATTGACCAGGGAGCTCTGAGTAATGCCCTTCATATTGATCAAAGTGATGATCCAGATAATGGCCATGGCCGGCAAATTGATGAGGCCCCCTTCTTCCGGTGCCGTAATGAACTCTTTCGGCAAGGCCAGGCCCAGATTCGTCAGGATATTGCCGAAATAGCCGGACCAGCCGATGGAAACGGCGCTCAGCGCCAGGGTATATTCCAAAATCAAATCCCAGCCGATGACCCAGGCCCAAAATTCGCCTAAAGCAACGTAACCGTAGGTGTAAGCACTGCCGGCTACGGGAATCATGGCTGCAAATTCAGAATAACAAAGCGCGGCACAGCCACAGGCCAGGGCTGCGATGACGAAGGAAATGACCAGGGCCGGCCCGGAAAAATTAGCCGCTGCAATCCCGGTCAGGACGAAAATCCCCGTGCCGACGATACAGCCGATGCCCAACATAGTCAGACCGAACGTCCCCAGGACGCGGTTCATGCCGCCGTCTTGTTTCGTTTCCGATAGGAACTGATTGATGCTTTTTGTTCGGAAAATATTCTTTGACATACCTATCCCCCCTGTTATACATCCCCTGATACATGAATGATAACCATAAAAAATATAAAACCGCAAGGACGGGAGAAAATCATTTCTATCGTAACGATGAATGATTTCTTACACTCCGCGTCCTTGCGGTTTCTTGTTTATACGTATATTATACTCACTTTTTAAATTTTGTAAAGTATTTTGCCGTAATTTATTTAATTATTTTTATAGGAAAAGGTTTTACTTCTTATCATTTTAAAGTATTTTCTTTTTTTCCTTAATGCAACTCTGCCTGGAGCCAGTTGACGGCATCGCCCATCATATTGGTCGTGACGAAATGGCCGAGGTCATCGTAGACGATGGACTGGGTCTTGACGTCATCGCGCTGGGCCAGTTTTTCCAGATAGAGTTCCTGGGCAGCCCCATCGACGACATCGTCGGCGCCGCCGCGGAGGGACAAGAGGGATCGGCCGCTGAGACGGTCCATGTGGGTATAGGGATCCATGGCAGCGAACTGCATCTGGATGAAGCGGTAGGCCCGGGGCTTTTCAATGTGCAGGGACGCACGGAAGCGCCGTTCCGATTCATCCCACCAGCCGGAACCGTTCATGACGACAGCCGTCTTAAATTCCTTGAACAAGCTCATGGCGCCGAGAGCCGTGAAGCCGCCCATGGAATGTCCCATGACGGCAATGGGCGTATCGGGCCAGTTTTCCTGGATATATTCCAGCATGAGCGGGACTTCCGTCATGTTCTGGAAAATGGTCTGCCAGAAATCGGGGTATACGATCTTCGATTCATAGTCCAGCGTGCCGCGGCAGCCATGATTGACGGCGTCGGGAATGACGACATCGTAGCCATACGAGGCCAGGATGCGGCCGCGGACGGCCTGAAATTCTTTCTGCGACGACCAGCCATGATAGAACAAGACGACGCCTTTCGCTTTTTCCCCAGACGTGATGACCAGTCCGGGGATACCCTTGATACCTACTTCTTTTTCTTGAATCATTTGTGATAAATCCTCTCTATTTTTTAATTAACCGCTGACGGTGAGCCAACGGTTCCTGCCATATTTCGGACCAGACAAAGCCGGCGTAGAGATCCCGCGCCTGTGGCGTCAGCTGGCTCCAGGCCGCCGGGCGGACGCGCTGGGGCACGGATACGGGCGATACCGCAGCCGGACGGGCCGGCATCGCGGCTGGCACGCTGGGCGCCTGCGCCGGAGCGGCCGTTTCTGTCATCGAAGCCTCCCGGTCCGCTTCTTCTGCGGATTCGGCCGGAGCCGGCGTCCTGGCCGGTGCCGGCTTACGCCGCGGCGGTATAGGAATAGGGCCTTTCCGTTTGGCATAGTGCCGGCGGCGGCGCAAGATGTCGGGCAAGGCCGCCATCAGGACAAAGGCCACGATGAGCCATAGCATATCCATGGACCTCACCTACTTTCCGGCCGGACCCCGGTCGTCGTGATGACTGTCCTGCCCGGTCGGGACCGACTGGGTCTTGGGGACGCCGGCCTGGGCGACGGCATTCCGCATCTCCGTATCGGCCATGATATTCTTCATATTATAATAGTCCATGACGCCCAACTTGCCTTCGCGCAGGGCCTGGGCCAGGGCCAGGGGGACTTCGGCCTGGGCTTCGACGACTTTGGCCTGCATTTCCTGGGTATAAGCCTGCATTTCCTGCTCTTTGGCGACAGCCATGGCCCGCCGTTCTTCGGCCTTGGCCTGGGCGATCTGCTTGTCCGCTTCGGCCTGGTCGGTCTGCAATCGGGCGCCGATGTTGCGGCCTACGTCGACATCGGCAATGTCGATGGACAAGATTTCAAAAGCCGTCCCGGCGTCGAGACCCTTGCTGAGGACGGTCTTACTGATTTCGTCAGGATTCTCCAGGACCTGCGAATGGTCCCGTGCCGAGCCGACGCTGGTGACGATGCCTTCACCGACGCGGGCGATGACCGTCGCTTCACCGGCACCGCCGACGAGGCGGTCGATGTTGGCGCGGACCGTGACCCGGGCCCGGACCTTCAGTTCGATGCCGTTCTGGGCGACAGCCGAGATGAACGGCGTTTCGATGACTTTCGGATTGACGCTCATCTGGACGGCTTCCAGGACGTCGCGGCCGGCCAGGTCGATGGCGCAGGCCCGTTCAAAGGTCAGGGACATCGTCGCCCGATGGGCCGCGATGAGGGCGTCGACGACGCGGTCGACGTCACCGCCGGCCAGGTAATGGGCTTCCAGCTGATTGACGTTGACGTCGAGGCCGGCTTTATTGGCCTTGACCAGGGGCAGGATGATCTTGGACGGGATGACCCGGCGCAGGCGCATGCCGATGAGATTGACGATGCCTACGGAGACGCCGGCTGCCATGGCCGAGATCCACAAGCCGATGGGCACGAAGTGCAGGAACAAGGATACGACGATGACAGCGGCGGCGATGATGATGATCGGTACGGCTAAAAAGGATACGATAGACATAAGATACCTCCTTCTCAGGGTTTGGGATGGCGTTCCGGTTCCGGTTCGACGACGACGCGGCTGCCTTCGACTTTGACGACGCGGACGATGACATCGCGGCCGATGAAAGTCCCATTGGCCACGGCGTCGACCCGTTCTTTGCCGATGCGGATCGTGCCGGACGGACGCAGGATAGTAATGGTCTTGCCCCGTTCATAGAGATATTTGCTGTAGTCGGCCTGGGCCGTATATCCCTTTTCTTTCGTCGAACGGTTCTTGAGGGTCAATTTTTCAAAGAGCCGGCTCTTGGGCAGGTGCTTGCCGACAATACAAAACAATATAATGGCCAGGACCGTCCCGCCGGCCAGGATGTAGACGGCTTCATACGTCGCCCCGAGCATGAAGAACAGGCTGCCAAACAAGAGAACGACGCCGGCCAGGCCGAAGATACCGACGCCGGGCGACGCCAGTTCCAGGCCGATGCAGAGCAGGCTGACGAGAAAGGCGGCGACGATTTTCAGGCCGTCTGCCAGGGACTCGTTGCCCGACAGGAGCAGCAGGCCGCCGAAGACAAAAGCCGTAGCGATGCCGGCGCCGATGCCGGCCATCTTGATTTCTGCCAGCAAGGCAGCGATGATCAAGGCGACGAAGATGGTCCGGACATAGGGATTCTGCAAGATGCCGACGACGTCGTCGCGCCAATCCTTATCGACGTACGTCAATGGCGCATCGCCCAGGCTGTACAGGGCCAGGGCTTCGGACAGCGTATCGGCTGAGCCATCGGACACGTTCAGTTCCTTGGCCTGGCCGTCAGATAAGGCCAATATCTTGCCCGGTTCGGCATAATCGGGATAGCCCTGGGATTTGTCGACCATGGCTTCGGCGACACCGGGATTATGGCCATTCTGGGCGGCTGTCGCGCTGAACTCGGCCTTTAAGGCGGCGATGTTCTTTTCCGTGTTGGGAATCGGTTCGGCCGCGCCGATACTGCTGCCCGGCGCCATGATGATATGGTGGCACGACAAGGCGATGAGAGCCCCTGCCGACCAGGCCCGCGACGTGACATAGGCGATGGTCGGGACGTCGGAAGCCATGAGCATATCGCGGATCTTGAGGGCGCTGTCCACGCGGCCTCCCAAGGTGTTGATGGTAATGACGACAGCCGTATCCCCTTCTTCGGCGGCCTGGCGCAGACCGCGCTGGATGAAGGCGGCCTGGCTGCCGTCGATATCGCCGGAAATCGGCAGGACGCGGACGGAATCGGCCTGCACGACAGCAGCCGGTGCGGCGGCTGCCAGGGAAAAGAACAAGACAGCAGCTGTTATCATGCGTAATAGAAAGGTCATTCCCTCACCTGCTTTCATTCACTTTTTTTCGGCGCCTCGATACATTGAAAATAACCGGCACGCTGGAGTTTTTCCAATTCTTCCGGCGAAATGTTCCGGGCAGCCTGTTTTTCCAGTTCCTCAATAGGCTTGTCTTCAATCATATGAATCTTGTCGATGACGGCATCATAGACGGCAGGCGGTTTGTTTTCCTTGATCCAGTCCAGCATGTGGTCGAGCCACTTGCGGCACGTCCAGGAGTCCTCCCCGTGGTTGTGGCCCCGGAGTATCTGGATCTGAGCCTGTTCGGGGATCTTGGCCAGGAACCAGTTCCATCGTTCCCGGGCAATGAGATAATGATAAAGTTCATCGACGTCGCGCAAATGCTGTTCCCGAAGTTCCAGCGTATAACGCGACCAAAATAAACTGAGTGTCATAATGACTACCTCCAAGCAACTATGATATAACTAGTTTATCTTAAGATATTCTACACAGCCTTGTCAAACTCCTGCTGGTAAAAAGAAAATCTTTTGGTTATATGAAAAAAGGGGCTGTCGCATGTGCGACAGCTCCTTTTTTACTACAAACTATTTTCACGAATCAAATGCGGCTTCCATGGCAGCGGCTTTTTCCTGGACGGCTTCGGCTGCTTCCTCACCGATATAGGCTTCGGCCATGGTGGCGATATCGTCTTCATGGACGCCCATGTCGGCAATGCGCAGGTCCAGGTGCAGGGCCTTGGCCAGATAGCAGAGGCGGGCTGCACAGTCATCGGATGTAAAGCCGCCCATGGTGCGGGCCAGTTTACCATAGAGGAAGGGATCCTTCCCTGCTTTGGCATCGATGACGACAGGGACGATAGCTGCCAAGAGCACTTCGTCAGCCGGGAAGGAGGTCTTGGCGACGGCCTGTGCCAGTCCTTTAGCTACCTGACTGCCCGTTTCTGCAGCGACCATGCTGCCGATGACGCCGGCCAGGACGACTTTTTCCCAAGCTCCTTTATCGGCATGATCGGTGCAGACGCCGGCCAGCTTGTCGTTCAAGATGTCGATGGCGTAGAGGGCCATGGCATCGGTCAGCGGCTGGGCATCGGCTGCCGTATAGGCACTGATACATTCACTGAGGGCGGCAAAGCCCGAGACGGCCCGTTCTTTCTGGCTCATGCCGGTCATACATTCCGGATCGACGATGACCACTTTGGCCAGCAGGGCCTGGTCGCGGCTGCCGTCGGGCAGGGATGCATCGAAGCAGGCACCGGTATGATAGTTCGTCGGCACGAAGGTCAGCGGCAGGATTGCCTGACCCAGGGTGCTGGCAGCGGCACGGGCAATCATCTTGGCCCCTTCCATGACGGTATTGCCGCCGATGGCGACGATGAAGTCACTGCCGTCCTTCTTGATTTCGTCGACGGCTGAATCAGCCGTAATATCCAGGGATTTCCCTGTAACATGAGCAAAGCGGGTAACAGAAATACCGGCATCTTTCAAGCTCTTTTCGACTTCACGGACCAGGTCCCGTCCATTCGTCGCCGAATCGGTGACGACCAGGGCCTTGGTCCCATAGGACTTCAACAGTTCCCCGGCCAGGTGGCGCTTGCCGGCGCCAAAGACGACGGATACCGGCATGGAGAAGGAGAAACTGAGCGGCTGCGATACATAGGTGACAGGCGCATCCGATTCGACATTCTGAAGGGCTGCGGCCATAGCCTGACCGAAAGCCAGGTCGCCCGCTTCTTCGACGGCTTCATTATCCAGGGCCACGTCGATATGGGTAGCGAACTTACTGCCGTATTTGACCTTGCAATAGAGGCCGAAGAGGACGCCCAGGATCGACCAGCTGAGAACCATGCCCCATTCCTGCGGAACCAGGGTAGCACCGGAACCGGGGACGACATACATGACGACCATGAAGCCCGACATGAGGATAGCCAGGGCACCGACGAGTTTATAATGGCTGACTTTATAAGGACGAGCCATGTCCGGTGCTTTTTTACGAAGGATGACGAAGGAAATAGCGACCATGCAGTAGGCGACGCAGCAGCCGAAGTTGCCGGCATCGACGACCCAGACCAGCATCTTTTTGCCGAAGAACGGCGCGATGATGGACAAGAGGCCGATGAGCAAGAGCGCATTGACAGGCGTCTTATATTTATCGTGCAATTTGGCAAAGACCCGCGGGATCATATACGATTCAGCCATGGAGTACATGGCGCGGCTGCCGCCGATGAGGAAGGAGTTCCAGCTGGTGATGATGCCGCAGAGGCCGCCGATGATGAGGACCTTGGCCATGATGGAGCTGCCAAAAGCGACGGCCATGGCATCAGCCGTGACCAGGCCGCCGACGCTTTTCATGGCGACGGAGATTTCTGCATTATTCATGACATAGCCGACGCCGAAGATGATGAGCGCATAGAAGAGGACGGCCAGGACGATGGACAAGATGAGGATGCGGCCGATTTTCTGCAAGGATACAGAAATTTCTTCGGCAGCCTGCGGGATGACGTCGAAGCCGATGAAATAGAACGGCGTCATAACGGCAACGGCCAGGGTCCCTTTGACCATATCCGTCGTCGTCGCCCCCATGAACAGCTGGCCTTCGAGGTTCGATACCGTACCGGTCAGGGCCGAAGCCGCGATGAGCAGGATACCGACGCCACCGATGATGACCGTCAGGATAGTCTGCAAAATAGCTGCCGTCTTGGTCCCGATGATATTGATGGCCGTAATGAAGACAGAAACCAGAATGGCTACGGCCAGCCAGGAAGCGTAAATATCGAAACCGGCAACGGTATACAGATAGCCTGCCAGGAAATCAGGATAAATATAAGCTACGATGGTCGGCAGGGCGCAGGCTTCGAAACAGACGACGCCGACATACCCTAAAACGATCATCCAAGTACAAACAAAAGAACCAAGCGGCCCCATGGCCTTATAACTGAAGACATGTTCACCGCCGCACTGCGGCATAGCCGACGTCAGTTCGGCATAGGTCAGGCCGACGAAGAAAATCATGACGCCGCCAATGGCAAACCCCAGCATGGCGCCCAAGACGCCGCCTTGCATGATCCAGTCGCCCGTCGATACGACCCAGCCCCAGCCAATCATGGCCCCGAAGGCGATGACCAGGACGTCCCAAGCACTCAGGACTTTATCAAAATCAGACTTTTTTGTCGCCATCTTTCATACCCCCTCAAGTCTCTTCAAAACGCATTTCGACGAAAGATTTGATGAACTTCGCCGTCTTTTCCCAGCCCAGGACGCTGCTGTCGACCAGCAGATGGCGGTTGTGACGGTCACCGCGATAGGTCCCGGTAATGTATTTATACCGTCTATGGAGAGCATTGTCATAATCACGGATGACTTCTGCCGCGTGGCGTTCGGATAAGTTCATCTTTTCCATGATGGTCTTGATACGTACTTCTGTCGGTGCATAAATGAAGACGTTGACGACATTTTCCTGCCCCTTCAAGATGTAGTCGCTGCACCGGCCGATGATGACGCACGATGTCTTTGCCATCTTGCGGATGACGTCGAACTGCGTGTAAATGACTTTGTTGGACAAATTCGCATAGCGCGTTCCCAACGATGTTTCGATGCCATACGGAACGAAATTCTTGTTATCTGCTTCTTCTACGAGATGTTTTTCTACGCCGATTTTTTCCACGACTTTATCTACGAGATCCCGGTCGTAGTATTCGATTCCCAGCGACTTAGCCAGCATCTTGCCGATTTCCGGGCCGCCGCTGCCAAATTCACATCCCACGGTAATGACGAAATGTTTCATTTCGTTCCCCCCTTTTTTTAGAAAAGGTGCCTGCCAACCCCTCAATTCTGGCAGACACCTTTTCCTACCCCTCAGTAGTGATTACTTATTTTGCCAATTCTTCGACCGATTCCTTGATGATGGCAATGGCCTTGTCGACGTGTTCCTTCTGGAGGATCAGCGGCGGTACCAGGCGCAGGACGTGGTCACCGATGGCCGTCGACAGCATATGTTTGTCAAAGCACTTATGCTTCAAGTCTACGCTGTTGATCTTGTCGTCGAATTCAAGCCCCAAGAAGCAGCCCTGACCGCGGGCTTCCTTCAGATGCGGCAGTTTTTCCCGGGCCTGTTCCAAGAAGTATGCCCCCATCTTCTTGGCATTACCAGCCAGGTCTTTGTCCAGGAGTTCATTGACTTCTGCCAAGGCAGCGGCGCAGCAGACCGGATGGCCGCCGAAGGTACTGCCGTGGGAACCCATGGTGAAGGCTTTGGAAACATCTTCGCGGGCGCAGATAGCAGCGATTGGCATGCCGCCGCCCAAGGCTTTGGCCATAGAGACGATATCCGGTTTAATGCCGTAGTTCATGTAAGACATGACAGCACCGGTACGGCACCAGCCGCTCTGTACTTCATCGAGGAGGAGGAGCAGGCCTTTTTCATCGCACAGTTTACGCAGGCCTGTGAGGAATTCTTTCGTTGCCGGATGGACACCGCCTTCGCCCTGTACCGGTTCGACCATGATACCGATCGTGTTTTCCGTGATGGCATCTTCAAAGGCTTTCAAATTGTTAAATTCAGCATATTTGAAGCCCGGCGTCATGGCACCGAAACCGATCTGGCAGGCATTGTCCGGCTGGCCAGTAGCACTCATGGAACCAAAGGTACGGCCGTGGAAGGATTCTTTTGCCGTGATGATTTCGTATTTGTTGGGACCAAAGTGTTCAACGCCGTATTTACGAGCCATCTTAATCATAGCTTCGTTAGCTTCTGCACCAGAATTCTGGAAGAAAATCTTGTCCATGCCGATAGTCGTGCAGATTTTTTCAGCCAGCAGGGCCTGCGGAACTGTGTACGGATAATTGAAAGTCTGCATGATATCCATGCACTGGTCGATGACGGCCAGGACAACTTTGTCGTTGCAGCTGCCGGCGCTGTTGACGGCGATACCAGCGTAGAAATCAAGGTACGGTGTCCCGTTTTCATCGTAGACGTACATGCCTTTGCCGCGTTCTGCAATCATGTCGAAGCGTTCGTACGTTTCAATCATGTACTTGTCTACTTTGGCTTTGATTTCTTCTTTGGTCAGTCCTACATCGCGTAATCTCATTCGTAACTCCCCCTAAACTGATGAATTTATAAAGAAATGATAACTAAAAGATCGAACAAAGAAATCCCCAAATAAAAACAGAGGCAAGGAAAGCTGATGTTCCATCAGGCTCCCTTGCCTCTTGTCTCTACTATTTTCTTTGTTGGATATAGTGTAATACTTTATACTTTCTTTGTCAATATGTTATTTGCTTTTATTTTTATAAATTTCAAATCTTATTGACTTTCAAATTTAAGCGGAATCGTTTTACTTACGGAACAAGCCCATGGCCTTGGCGGCTTTTTCGTAAGTCACGCTGGCCTTGGCATGGGCTTTGGCAGCGCCTTTGTCGAGGATAGCGTCCAGTTCGGGATCGTCGACGAGCTGGCGGTAACGCTGCTGGATCGGTTCCAGCGTCGAAATGACGGCGTCGGCCACGTCTTTTTTGAAGGCGCCATAGCCTTTGCCGGCATAAGCCGCTTCAACCTGTTCGTGGGTCTGGTCAGTCAGGGCCGAGAAGATTTCGATGAGATTGGAAATACCCGGCTTGTTTTCTTTATCGTAATGGACGGAGTTTTCGCTGTCCGTCTGGGCCCGCTTGATTTTCTTTTCGATAGCCTTCGGTTCGTCGAGGAGATAAATCGTTGCCGTCGTGTTGTCGTCGGACTTGCTCATCTTCTTGGTCGGTTCCTGGAGGCTCATGACGCGCGTGCCGTCCTGGCCGAGGTAGATGTCCGGAATGGTGAAGACTTCGCCATAGAGGCGGTTGAAGCGCTGAGCCAGGTTGCGGGTAATTTCCATGTGCTGCTTCTGGTCATCGCCGACAGGGACGAAGTTGGTCTGGTACAAGAGGATGTCCGCAGCCATGAGGGGCGGATAGGTCAACAGGCCGGCCGGGATGGAGTCGCCCCGCTTAGAAGCCTTATCCTTGTACTGGGTCATGCGTTCCAATTCACCGACATAGGACAAAGTAATCATCATCCAGCCCAGGAGTGCGTGTTCCGGGACTTCCGACTGGACGAAGAGCGTCGATTTTTCCGGATCCAGGCCGGAAGCCAGGTAGATGGCAGCCAGCTGCCACGTGCGCTGATGCAAGAGGGCCGGGTCCTGCGGGACCGTGATGGCATGCTGGTTGACGACGCAGTAATAACATTCGTTGCCGTCCTGGATTTTCGAGAAATTGCGAAGTGCGCCTAAATAGTTACCTAAAGTCAGATTGCCGCTCGGCTGGATACCAGAAAAAATAACAGACATGATGGACTCCTCCCTGTTCAATAAAAAAATCCTTCCATCCCTCACATTAGGGACGAAAGGAAAGTCATTTCCGCGGTACCACCCTGGTTGGCAAAACTGCCCGGCTCATATGCACACGTAGATGCATTCTTTCCTGATAACGGTGAAAGTTCCGGCAGGACCTACTCAGCTTCAGCCTGCATCTCCCGGGCCCATTCCCATTCACGGCCTCTTCACCGGACTTCCACTGCCACCGGCTCGCTGTCAAGGGTATCGTGACGGTACTTGCTCCCGTTCATCGACGTTCTCTATCACTTTGGATGCATCTATCTTATATCGAAGAAAGGGCCTTGTCAAGTTTTTCTCTGTTAGACATACATTTTCTTTATGACAAAGCATTTTTTATAGGCATTATCCTAAGTATTGAAAGCAGATTCCCGTCCTGCTATACTACAGTTATAGCCAACTGTTGTGGCTTTAAAGTATCCCTTCCACATCAAACTTCAAACTAAGTAAAAAAGAAACTAAGTAAAAAAGGAGTAAAACGATGAAAGGAAAATATAAAAAAATTGCCGCTGCCGTCCTCGCCGTCGCTGTCGTCGCCGCAGTCAGTGCCTATACCTGGCTGCCCGGTACGAAGACCGTCGCCAAGCAGGGCGTCAAGGCCACCAAGGCTGCGGCGGCCCACTACCTGTCGACGGAGGCCGTCGATGCCTCCAACATCCGCCAGGTCATCACGGCGGACAGCACGACGTCGCGGACCTTCATGTGGCAGTCGGACTACGCCGAAGATAAGCCCGTCGTCGAATACCGCAAAGCCGGCGACGATACTACCCTCATGCAGCTCCCCGCTTCCAGCGACGCCTTCAGCGACGATGGCGTGACGACGTACATCCACACGGCCACCGTCACCGACCTCGAACCGGGTACGGCCTATGAATACCGCGTCGGCGCCGGCGACAAGCGCAGCAGCTGGCAGACCTTCCACACGGCCCAGGGCAATGACTTCAAGGCCCTCATCTTCCCGGACTCCCAATCCAGCGACTACAGCGTCTGGGCCGCCACGGCACAGCCGGCATGGCAGCGCAACCAGGACGCCCAGTTCTTCATCAACATGGGCGACCTCGTCGATAACGGCCAGGACCACTACCAGTGGAATGCCTGGTTCGACGTCGTCAACGACATGATCGCCCGCATCCCCGTCGTCCCACTCCTGGGAAACCACGAAACGTATAATAAGGACTGGAAAGTCCGCATGCCCGAAGCCTATCTGCACCTCTTCGCCCTGCCTCAGATTGATATGGAAAAATACCAGAACCAGTTCTACTCCTTCGATTATGGTGACGTCCACTTCGTCGTCCTCAACACGCAGTCCCAGGAACTGGCCGACTTCGAGCCCAGCCTCGATGAAGACGAAGTGGCCTGGTTCAAAAAAGACATGGCTCAGACGAAGAAGAAATGGAAAATCGTCCTCATGCACAAGGACCCGCTTCAATATGGCTTTGCCAGCCGGCCAGAACCTCGTGCCGAAGGCTTTTCGCCGGAAGGACAGCTGTGGATGCCCCTCTTCGACCAATATGGCGTCGATGCCGTCCTCTCGGCGCACCTCCACACCTATCGCGACCGGGGCCATATCAAGAACTTCCAGCGCGATGAATCGGGGCCCTTGTACCTCATCACCGGCGTCGCCGGCAACGTCCAGTATCCGGGCCTGTGGAAGCAGCACAGCCTCGATGAATACGTCGCGCCCCAGCCGGAAACGGACAATTACATGAGCCTGGAAGCCAGCGAAGACAGCCTCACCTTCCGCAGCTTCCTGCCGGACGGACAACTCTTGGAGGAAAAGCGCATTTCCTCGCACAAATGAAAAAAAGTATGATATAATAGATGCAATCCGGACGTTCCTTCAAAACAGTACGGATACGATCTTACAAGGAGGAATACACATAATGGCACAGATTACAAAAGACACGGGTATCATTGAAGCCGTTCAGAAATATCCGCAGATCATTGAAATCTTCCAGCAGTACGGTCTCGGCTGCATTGGCTGCATGGCTGCTCACTTCGAAACCATCGGCCAGGGCGCTGGTGCTCACGGCATCGACGTCGACGCCCTCGTCGCCGACCTCAACGACTGCATCGCTGCTAGCGGAAAATAAGGGTGGAAAAAAGCGTTGTCCTGACGGACAACGCTTTTTTAGTGGCTCGTGGCTCGTGGCTAGCGGCTCCCCTCATAGGGGAGCTGGCCGCCGAAGGCGGTCTGAGAGGTTGCTTTTGACACAAAAAGACCCTCGCATGATGAATATCGTCATGCGAGGGTCCTTTTGCGAACGGCGGACGGCGGTCTGCGGACGGCGGGACGCCCTCTGGGCGTCCCCTACATGGGCGTTCCTACCCTTGATGGCTTACTTCGTGGCCGCCCAGGTGTTCGGGATAACCGCGCTGGGCGAAGTCGGCAGCGGCTGTGAAGAGGATATCTGTCGACGAGTTGAGGGCCGTTTCCGTCGAGTCCTGGAGGACGCCGATGATGAAGCCGACGCCGACGACCTGCATGGCGATATCATTGGAGATACCGAAGAGGCCGCAGGCCATGGGGATGAGCAGCAAAGACCCGCCGGCGACGCCGGAAGCCCCGCAGGCACCGATGGCCGAGAGGACGCTGAGCAGGAGGGCTGTCGGGAAGTCGACGGCAATCCCCAAAGTATGAACAGCGGCCAAGGTCATGATGGAAATAGTGATAGCGGCGCCGGACATGTTAATCGTTGCGCCGAGGGGAATCGTAACGGTATACGTATCGGGATTGACACCGATTTCTTTGGCCAAGGACAGGTTGACCGGGATGTTAGCGGCCGAGCTGCGCGTAAAGAAGGCCGTGACACCGGACGTCTTGATGCATTTCCAGACCAGCGGATACGGATTGCGGTGAATCTTGGCATAGACGATAATCGGGTTGACGACGAAGGCGAAGAGCAGCATCGTCCCTAACAAGAGGCAGAGCAATTTAGCATAGCCGATGAGGGCACCGATACCATTGGACGAAACGGAGTCAGCCACGAGGCCCATGATGCCAAGCGGAGCCAGGCGGATGATCCACTGGACACAAGTCGTAACGGCGTCGGCACAGTCATCGAGGACGGCTTTCGACGATTCGGAAACGCGGCGGACGGCGACGCCGAACAAGCAGGCCCAGCCGAGGATTCCGATGTAGTTGCCCGTCATCAGGGCATGAACCGGGTTATCGACGATGTTCTTGAGGAGCGTCGTCAAGACTTCGGCAATGCCTTCAGGCGCCTTATTGCTGGCAGCCGATACGTCGAGCTGCAGCGTCAGCGGGAAGACGAAACTGATCATGACGGCGAAGAAAGCCGCTAAAAAGGTACCGATAAGATACAGGATGATGACATCTTTGATGTTCGATTCGTGATCTTCCTGTTTGCGGCTCAAGGCAGCGGAGACCAGGACAAAGACCAGGACCGGCGCAATCCCTTTCAAGGCACCGACGAAAATGACGCCGAGCAAAGCCAATTCCTTCCCAGCTGCCGGGAAAGCCATGGCCACGACGATACCGATGATCAAGCCGACGAGGATCTGCTTAATCAGGCTGATGCGGTTCAATGCATTCCATAAACTATGCATAAAGAAAACCTCCTACCCTAAAATATCAATGATTCCATATTACAAATGTATAATACATGAATACACTTGTTTATTATAAAGCAAAATCCATAAATTTTCAATAAAAAAAAGAAAACTCTTGTAAAGCTTTTTGTTATCACTCATGTTTTCTTTGTCTTTGATGCTTGAGGCTTGAGACTTGATGTTTGACGAAAGGCTCTCCTCATGGGAGAGCTGGCCGCCAAAGGCGGTCTGAGAGGTTGCTTTCTCAGCATTTGTAGTTTTTAGTGGATGGCGTCAAATTTAAAACCATTCGCCAACTGCTAGCCGCTGACTGCTAAAAAAGGCGCTGTCTTCATGGGACAGCGCCTTTTTCATTCAACTTTTATTCACTTAATACGGCGGCGCAGCGGGCGCAGAGGGTCGGGTGATTGGGGTCAGAGCCGACGGTATCGCTGTGGATCCAGCAGCGTTCGCATTTTTCAGCTGTCGACGGGGCGACGACGACTTTCATATCAGCATGGTCTTCACCGGCAACGGCATCAGCCGGAGCTTCGCCTTTGACCAGTTTGGCTTCGCTGACGATGAGCAGCGTAGCCAGCTGATCCTGCCACTGGCTGAGGAAATCGTAATCTTCGCCATCGGCATAGATAGTGACGGCAGCGTCGAGAGCATGGCCGATCTTGTGTTCTTTACGAGCGCCTTCGAGGACACGCGTCAAATCGCGGCGGTACGACAAGAACTGAGCCCAGCGGGCATCGAGGTCGGCGTCGAGGTATTCTTTATGAGCTTTCGGCCAATCCGTGAGGAGGACACTTTCTTCCTTGCCTTCGACAGCCGGCATGTTCTGCCATACTTCTTCTGCCGTGAAGGACAGGACCGGTGCGACGATCTTGACCAGCGTATCGAGGATGACGTACATAGCCGACTGGGCGCTGCGGCGAATCTGGGAATCAGCCTTTTCCGTGTACAGGCGGTCTTTGATGACATCCAGGTACATGGCGCTCAAATCAACCGTGCAGAAGTTGTGGATAGCATGGTACATGACGTGGAACTGGTAATTTTCATAAGCGTCGGTGACTTCTTCGAAGACCTGTTCCAGGCGCAGGAGAGCCCATTTATCGAGGTCCGTCATGTCCTGGTAGGCAATCATATCCTTCGCCGGATCGAAGTCAGCCAGGTTGCCCAAGAGGTAACGGAAGGTGTTGCGGATCTTGCGGTAGACGTCGGAGAGCTGTTTCAAGATCTTCGGCGACAAGCGGATATCACCCTGGTAATCAGCTGAAGATACCCACAGGCGGAGGACATCAGCGCCGTATTTTTCGATGACTTCCTGGGGAGCGACGGTGTTGCCGACAGATTTACTCATCTTGCGGCCTTCGCCGTCGACAGTGAAGCCGTGGGTCAGAACCGATTTGTACGGTGCATAGCCGTTGACAGCGACCGACGTGAGCAGGGAGCTGTTGAACCAGCCGCGGTGCTGGTCCGAGCCTTCCAGGTACATTTCGCAGGGATAATCGAGGTCCGGATCGTTTTTCAGTACGCCCTGATGGGTGCAGCCGCTGTCGAACCAGACGTCCATGATATCCGTTTCCTTGCGGAAGTGTGTACCGCCGCAGTGCGGGCATTTATAGCCTTCCGGCATGAGTTCCTTGACGTCGTGCATCCACCACGTATCGGACCCTTCTTCAGCAAACATCTTCTGCAAATGAGCGATGGTTTCGTCGTTGATGATGTGTTCGCCGCAGTCTTCGCAGTAGAAGATAGGGATCGGCACGCCCCAGACACGCTGACGGGAAATGCACCAGTCACCGCGGTCGTGGATCATGTTGTAAATGCGGTCATGGCCCCAGGACGGAATCCATTTGACCGTATCGATAGCGTCGAGGGCTTTCTGGCGGAAACCGTCAACCGAAGCAAACCACTGTTCCGTAGCGCGGTAGATGATCGGTTCCTTGCAGCGCCAGCAGTGCGGATACTGATGGCGGAAAGTGCTCTTGGCAAAGAGGGCGCCCAATTCAGCTAATTTCTTGATGACCGGTACGTTCGTATCGAAGACGAACTGGCCTTCAAAGCCAGGAACCTTGTCGGTGTAACGGCCTGTGCCGTCGACCGTGCCCAGCGGTTTGAGGCCCCAAGCAGCATATTTCTTGCAGACATCAAAGTCGTCCTGGCCATGGTCCGGAGCGGTATGGACGAGGCCGGTACCAGCTTCGAGCGTGACGTGGTCGCCGAGGATGATGGGAACCTTGCGGTCGTAGAACGGATGCTTGAAGACCAAGCCTTCGAGCTGCTTGCCTGTCATGACGTCGGGCAGGACTTCGTAGTCTTCGACTTTGCCAGCTTTCATGGTCGGTTCGACCAAATCTTTGGCCATGAGCAAGTATTCATCGCCGATGCGGACCCAGACGTATTCGAAGTTTTCGTTGGCACTGATGGCAACGTTACAAGGAATGGTCCAAGGCGTCGTCGTCCAGATGAGGGCGAAGACTTTGTCCGGGTCAGCGCCTTTCGGCATATGGCAGTTGAGGTCGATGGACTTGAATTTAACGTAAATGGAGAAGGATTTATCGTCCTTGTATTCGATTTCAGCTTCAGCCAGGGCCGTTTCGCAGTGCGGGCACCAGTAAACGGTCTTCAGGCCTTTGTAGATATAGCCTTTCTTGGCCATTTCGCCAAAGACGCCGATCTGAGCGACTTCGACGGGTTTGCGCAGGGTCAGGTACGGATGGTCCCAATCGCCGAGGACGCCGAGGCGGATGAAGTCTTTCTTCTGTTCTTCTACGCGGGCCAGGGCGTAGTCACGGCATTTGGCGCGCAAGTCGAGCGGTGCCATTTCGTGACGGTTCAGGCCCGTATCCTTGATGACGGCGTGTTCGATAGGAAGGCCGTGCGTATCCCAGCCGGGAACGTATTTCGTGTAGCAGCCCTGCTGGGTCTTATATTTGAGGATAATATCTTTTAATACCTTATTCAATGCATGGCCGATGTGGATCTTGCCATTGGCATACGGAGGACCGTCGTGAAGAATGAACTTGGGCGCACCGTCCCGTTTCTTCAAGCGTTTTTCATAAATCTTGTTGTCCTGCCAGAATTTCAAAAAGTCCGGTTCCCGTTTCGGCAAGTTGCCGCGCATGGGGAAATCGGTCTGAGGCAGATGTAAAGTCTTACCGTAATCCATTATGTTTCCTCCTCTGAATCTGTGAAAAAAAATAACGTCTCCGTCCCAAAAGGGACGAAGACGTAATCACCGTGGTACCACCCTATTGACTGCCGGAGCAGCCACTTTGACGCGCAATAACGACGCGACCCGGCAACTGGTTCGCAGCTGCAGCTCCCAAGTGATCCGCCAGCATACGGCCTTTGCCGGGCTCTCACTATCCCCGGTTCGCTGAAAAGGCGTAGGCGACACTGGCCGTCTTGTTCATCGCTTTTCATTTTTTATGACAATTACTTGTACATAGACGTATTGTAAAGGCTTCTCCCCCATTTGTCAAGAGGATTACTTCCAATATTGGACCGTACTTTCATCGATACCGATGGAAGCCGCCTTGAAGACAGGGTTCTTGCCTTCCTTCTTCTGCTGCTGGTAGTCGCGCATGGCTTTGACAGCCGTATTGCCCAAGATGAAGCAGGCCGGGATGTTGATGAAGCACATGACAGCCATGAGGATATCGGCAATATCCCAGACAGCGGCCATGGACATGCCGGCGCCGACGAAGACGACGAGGACGCAGACAATGCGGAAGGTGTTGACGAAGCCGTGGGACGGAGCGCCCTTGTGGATGAAGCGGATGCAGTTATCGACATAGAACAGGTTGCCGATGAGCGTGGAGAAACCGAAGAGCAGCATGCAGATCGTAATCAGGAGCGGACCGAAGCCGCCGAAGACGGCCGACGCTGCATTCTGGACATAAGCCGCACCGGCTACTTCCTTGGTGATGGGCACGCCCGAGAAAAGGCCCATGAAAGCCGTGGCACTGCAGACCAGAAGGGTGTCGATGAAGACCGACAGCATCTGGACCAGGCCCTGTTTGACCGGATGGCTGACATCGGCTGCGGCTGCCGCATTCGGGGCCGAACCGATACCGGCTTCATTGGAATAGAGGCCGCGCTTGATACCATAGATCATGCAGGAGCCGGAGATGCCGCCGAGGATGGACTGGAAATCGAAGGCATCGGCAAAAATCATGGCGAAGACCTGTGGCAGGCTGGTGATGTGGAAAAGGATGACGATGAGGGCTGCCAGGATATAGACGCCGCCCATGACCGGAACCAGGACCGATGTGACCTTGATGATACGCTGGCCGCCGCCGATCAGGCAGTATGCGACGAGAGCGGCAAAGACAGCGCCGATGATCCACGGCGTCGTCGTCGGATCGTAGAAACTGTAGACGAGGAACGTCGACTGCATATTGAACGAACAGAGCAGATTGAAGCCGCCAGCATACGTCACGATCAAAGCAAAGGCAAAGAGGACGCCGAGCCAGCGCTGATGCATGGCCGTTTCAATGTAATAGGCCGGACCGCCGTAACTGTGGCCTAAGGGATTGCGACGCTTGTAAATCTGGGCCAACGTACTTTCAATAAAGGCCGTCGCCCCGCCGATGATGGCTAGGAGCCACATCCAGAAGACAGCGCCGGGACCACCCAGGCAGATTGCCGTCGATACGCCGATAATATTGCCCGTACCGACACGGGACGCCGTCGAAACCATAAGGGCCTGGAAAGACGATACTTTCCCGGCTTCTGTCGGTTTTTCCATGACGACACGGATACTCTCCGGGAACAGGCGCAGCTGGACACAGCGCGTCTTCCAGGAAAAAATAAGGCCGGCTGCGATGAGGATGACCATTAAAATAGGATAATAAAGGACATCATCGAGATAGTTCAGGACAGCCATAATCATAGAATCACATCCTTACTATAAAACAAAAAGGTATAAAATAAATAAAGGACTTCTTTAAAAATGATAAAGGATTCTATGATAATTTGTCAATAGGTTATGGAGGAATGGTCCTACCCCGTTCCTATCCTCCCGCCCCTGTAGTATAATGAAAAGGAAAGGCAGGGATTCCCATGACATCTATTGAACAAGTAATACAAAAAGCCATCGCCTTCGACCACGGCGACGCCCGGCACATCCACCATTTCCTCAAGGTCTACGCCTACGCCGACACCATCGGCCGCCTGGAAGGACTGCCGGCAGACCAGCAGGACATCCTGCGGACAGCCGCCGTCCTCCACGACATCGGCATCCACGCAGCCGAAGAAAAATACGGTTCCTCGTCGGGCAAATACCAGGAAATCGAAGGTCCCGCCCCGGCCAGGGCCATCCTGGAAGAACTCGGTGCTGACGAAAAGCTCATCGACCGGGTCTGCTTCCTCATCGCCCACCACCACACCTACGACGGCATCGACGGCCTGGACTACCAGATACTCCTGGAAGCCGATTTTTTGGTCAACGCCTATGAAGACCAGCTGAAACCGGAAGCCATTGCCACCTTCCGCGACAAGGTATTCCGTACCCCATCGGGTCTGCAATTATTAAAAGATACGTATCATGTGTGAAAGGAGCCCTTACGATGACAGATATTGAAAAATTCGTCGACATGGTCAAAAATTCCGATAACATCGTCTTCTTCGGCGGCGCCGGCGTCTCGACGGAAAGCGGCATCCCCGATTTCCGCAGCACCGACGGCCTGTACAACCAGCACTATAAATACCCGCCCGAAACGATCCTCAGCCATTCCTTCTTCATGGACAACACGGAAGAATTTTACCGCTTCTACCGCGACAAGATGCTGGCCCTCGACGCCCAGCCCAACATGGCCCATATCAAACTGGCCGAACTGGAAAAAGCGGGCAAACTGAAAGCCATCGTCACCCAGAACATCGACGGCCTGCACCAGAAAGCGGGCAGCCAAAACGTCTTGGAACTGCACGGCAGCGTCCACCGCAATTTCTGCATGCACTGCAACAAATTCTTCGACGCCGAATACATGAAGGATTCCACGGGCATCCCCAAGTGTGACGCCTGCGGCGGCATCATCAAGCCTGACGTCGTCCTCTATGAAGAAGGCCTGGACAACGACGTCATCGAACAGTCCCTGTACTACATCAGCCACGCCGACATGCTCATCATCGGCGGCACGAGCCTCGTCGTCTACCCAGCAGCCGGTCTGGTCCGTTACTACCGCGGCCATAAACTGGTCCTGATCAACAAGTCCAGCACCGACATGGACAGCGCAGCCGACCTGGTGCTCCACGACCCGATTGGTGAAGTCTTCAGCCACGTAAAATTATAAATAAAAAGTAAACTTTCTTCTCATTTGACACACAATCATAACGTGCCGTAGTATACTAAATGCAATGTATAATTTTATGCGTTTTTCTGCATACGCAAAAAGAATGAGAAGAAAGAAGGTCTTTGATTCGTGAAGAAACAAGTAGTCTGTACCCTGACAGCCGCCTTAGCTGTCACTTCTCTGTCGGCCTTAGCCGCGAATCCCTTTGTCGATGTCCCGTCGGACAGCTGGGCTTATAAATCCGTCGTGGAATTAGCCGACGCCGGTATCATCCAGGGCGTCGACGGCCAGTATTTCCAGGGCCATCGCAACATCACCCGCTATGAAGCCGCTGAAATGGTCGCCAAGGCCATGGCCCACATGGACAAAGCCTCTGTCGAACAGCGGGCCCTGATCAACAAGCTGGCCGATGAATACGCCGACGAACTGAACAACCTCGGCGTCCGCGTAACCAACCTGGAAAACCGCGTCGGCAATACGCGCGTCTTCGGCGATGCCTTCGTCCGTTACCGTTACCAGAACGGCAACAAGAAGAACGACAATTCCTGGGATACGCGCTTCCGCATCCGTGCCCAAGGCCAGGTCAATGACCGCACCAAGGTCACAGCCGGTGTCAGCACGGGCTTTCGCCCCTTCGCCAGCAACAAAGCCGCTTCTGCCGAAGGCAACAACCCCTATATGGATTTAGCCAAAGTGGATTACAACTTCGGCAGCAAGAACTGGGAACTGAGCGTCGGCCGCAATGACGTCTACCGCATCGGCCGCGACGCCTATGGCTTGCAGTACTTCGATGCCCTGGACGGCGCCGAACTGCGCTATCACAACGATAAATTGGCAATCACCACGGGCTACGGCAAATTCAAAGACGGCAAGAAGCCCGGCGTCGATACGGTGAAACCTATTTCCGACGCCCATTCGGACCACTTCAGTACCGACGGCTTGAAGACGGGCTACGGCGAAATCGACGTCTTCTTCGGCGGCGGCAAAGCAGCCCGTTCCGAAGCCGGCGTCTACTACAACCGCCTCCACCAGTCCAACCACAGCAAAGACGCAGATAAAGACTATTTTGCCAAATACATCGCCGGCTACTTCGCCCGCGGCAACTACGGCAAGTGGAGCGCCCTGGCCAACTACGAACACATCGGCTTCAACGCAGGTGTCAAGAACGTCGACGGCCAGGATTACGGCGACGCCTGGATGGGCAAACTCCAGTACGGCAATGCGTCCTTCGCCGCTCCCGGCAGCTGGGATACGTGGCTGGAATACCTCGACCTCGACGACGGCTCCTTCCTCGGCGGCAACCCCTTCACGTGGCGTTTCTCCAGCGACATGGATAACCAGCGCACCTGGGGTATCGGCGTCGACTACGTCATCGCCAAGAACCTGAAATTCAGCGTCATGCAGTCCTTTGCCAGCCAGGCCAAGACCGGCAGCCAGGATCCCCACGAAATGACCCGCATCCACTTCCAGATGCTGTTTTAAGTAGGGGACGCCCGTGATTCGTAGCTCGCAGCTCGTGGTTCGTTTTGCGGCTGTATAGCCGCACCGTAGGGGACGCCCAAAGGGCGTCCCGCTGTCCGCAGTTCGCCCACGTGGCGACCCCTACAGTACAAAAAAGAGGCTATCGCATAAGCATTTTTGCTTAATGCGACAGCCTCTTTTTACATATGGGCCATACACCCCTTAGAAATAGACCAGGGTGACACCGGCACCGCCGCCGTCTACGTCGTCGAGCTGGTATTTCTTGACGAATGGCTGGTCGTCGAGGAAGGCGTGGATCTGACGGCGCAGGGCACCGCTGCCCTTGCCGTGGATGATCTTGACCGGACTGAAACCGGCAGCCAAGGCCTGGTCCAGGAAGCGTTCGACTTCCGGCAGGGCTTCGCTGAACGTCTTGCCGATGATGTTCAACTCCGTCGCCACGCTGGACGTGCGGATAGGCCGGTATGACGAAGCGGCAGCCGCTTTCTTTTCGGCCTGTTTTTCTTTCTTCAATTCGTCCATGTACGGCGCGCTGACATCTTTGAACTTGACGCGGACCGTCATGCCCCGGACGGAGACAGTGAGCTGTTTGCTGCCGATGTCTTCGACCGTGCCGACACTGTCCAGGTTATTGACGAAGACCTGCTGGCCGACTTTCAGCTTCGACAGGTCGATGGGGTCGCGCTGAGGCTTTTCGGCTTCAGGCAGGGAAATCTGCTGGATAGCCCGGCGGGCCTTGTCGATGGCCTTGGCCTTTTCCCGGTCCGTCCCCACTTTCGACTGGGCCTTCAGTTCACGGATGATCTTTTCCGCTTCCACGCGCAGGTTGCGCTTCAAATCGACGGCATCGCGGCGGCTGGCGGCGATAATGTCCTGACGCTTCGACGAGACCTTATCCCGTTCCCGGCGCAGGTCGTCTTCCAACTTCCGCGCTTCTTTCAGGCGGTATTCCAGTTCTGCCTGTTCTTCGTCCATCTTCTTGGCCTGTTCGTTGAGCTGAGTCAGGACTTTTTCCATGTCCATATCCTGGGCCTTGCTGCGCAGGTCCTTCGCCTTTTCCAGGATGTCCTTGGGCATGCCCAGGCGTTCGCTGATGCTGAAGGCATGGGAGCTGCCGGCGGCGCCGATGCGCAGCTTATACGTCGGCTGCAGCGTTTCCGTATCGAATTCGACATGGCCGTTCTCGATGCCCGGCGTATTGTAGGCATAATTCTTCAAGTCATTGTAGTGCGTCGTGACCATGACATAGGCGCCCTTCTTGTAGAAAGCGTCGAGGATGGCAATGGCGATGGCGCTGCCTTCGGCAGGGTCCGTACCGGAACCGAGTTCGTCCGCCAGGATGAGGTCGTCCGGGCCGCAGTGCTTGAGGATGTAGATGAGCTGCTTCATATGGCTGGAAAAAGTACTCAAGTTCTGAGAAATGTCCTGTTCGTCGCCGATGTCGGAAAAGACGTCGCGGAAGACGGGCAGTTCCGACGATTCGCTGACAGGAATGAACAGGCCGGCTTGATGCATGAGGACCAAAAGGCCCAAGGTCTTCATGGAAACGGTTTTACCACCGGTGTTGGAGCCCGTAATGAGGAGGATGCGATAATCGCCGCCGATGACAATGGTATTCGGCACGACGTGTTTGGCGTCGATAAGAGGATGGCGGGCCTGGATGAGCTTGATTTCCCGTGTCTTAGAAACAGCCGGACGGCAGGCTTTCATCTTCAAGGCTAACTGCGCTTTGGCAAAGGCGAATTCCAGTTGGCCCACACACTTTGTACTGTCATACAAGTCATGGTACTGCTGCTGTACTTTCGCTGTCAGACGGCGGAAAATGCGTTCGATTTCCTTCGTTTCGCCAATGCGTGCAGCTTGCAAGTCGTTATTGGCATTGACGATGGCCAACGGTTCGACATAGAGCGTCGAGCCACTGGCCGACGTATCATGGACGATACCCGGAAAAGCATGGCGGTATTCCTGCTTGATAGGAATGACATAACGGTTATTGCGCACGGTGACCAGGGCATCTTGGAAATACTTCTGGTATTCCTTATTCTGCAAGACATTATTGACGTAGCGCTTGGTCTGCCGTTCCAGTTCGACGATGCGGCTGCGCAGGCGCATCAATTCCGGCGACGCATTGTCCCGTATTTGGCGATTGTTGTCGAAGACCGTCGCGAAAGAATGGGACAACTGGGAAAAATCGCCGATAACGTCGGCCTGTTCGGCCAGCTGAGGATATTCGGCGCCGCGGTCGGCAAAGAAAGACCGGATTTCCCCATAATGCTGAAGATTATTCCAGATATCGATACATTCATGCGAATCAAGGGTCACTTCGCGCTTAGCCTTTTCCAGAGACGGCCGGATATCGACGATGCCGCCGAAGGGCGTACTCGTTTCCGTCTGCATACAGCGGACGGCTTCTTCTGTATCAGTCAGATTCCGTTCAATGACTTCGCTGTCGTTCACCGGTCTCAGGCGGCGGGCGATTTCCTTGGACAAACGGGACGGTGCCAGGCGGACCAGCATATTCTGGACCTGATAGAATCCCAAAATCCGCATACTTCTTTTATTCATAAATCATATTACTCCTATTATTATAAAATTCCGTGGAAGAAATGGCCCCGCGTCACCGTCTGGTCTTCCTTCCCTAAGAGCATCGTTTCCGTCCCATCGCAGAGGCGGCGGTAACGGCTGACTTGCTGGCCGATCCACTGAGGATTGCGGCCGCGGCCTTCGATGCGGATGGCGGCGATGCCAGCGCGGCGCAGGTCTTTATAATACGGCGCCATATCCAGGTCACGGCTGTTGAGGATATGGTTACGGCAATACTGGTCAGTAACGACAGGGAACGTTTCATCCCGCCGGTCCCGTAAGGCATAGGCACCACGGGCACAGACTCCAGGGCATCCTTTCTTCTGGCCCTTGCCAGCAAAGGAAGAAATAACACACGATTCGGTGACCATCATTTCTGCCCGCCCTTGGACAACGGCTTCGATGGGACAGCCGCTCAGACGGACCATCTCCTTCATCTGGCGCAGTGTCGCTTCGACAGACGCCGTCACGGCAGTACAGCCCAAAGCCGTATAGACCTGGGCCGCCTGGCTGTTGAAAATATTGAGGGACCAGTCCGCCCGGACTGGCAGGGTGACGTTCAAATCTTCCAACATCGTAAAGACGGCCATAGCCCCAGCATAGATACCATCGATGCCAGCGGCAATAGCCCGTTCCAGTTCATTCTGGACAGCTGCCCGGTGTTCTTCGCGGACGATACGCGGCGTAGCCGCCCACAGGGCAGCCCCTTGTTCATGCGCTGCCTGGACGGCGGCCTGCCAGGCCTTGGTACCAAAGGGATGGTGATGATACGATTCGCCGCCGAAGAGGATGATATCAGCGCCATGAGCTACAGCCGCAGCGACGCCATCGACGCTGTCACAGCGGACGATGAGCTCCATGGCCTGAACAGGTTCATCCGGCAAAGTCGAAGACTGCCAATCCGGAGCCGTACCAGCTGCGGGCCGCGGATAATCCGCCAGGATACAGTCGATTAAAGACTGTACAGCCTGACGGCGAAGGCCGTTGAGGACGCTGGCCGGAATCATCTTCGTTTCATCCCAGACGGTCACACTGGCCAGGACAAAAGGCGTGTCGCCCAAGCGGCCGACCTGTCCCTGGACATAATCGGCCGTCGCTGGCCGTTGACGGGCCGGTTCAGGCTGGAAATCGGCTACAGCCGATGCAGTATGGCCATTTTCATCCCACAAAGTCAATCGCAAATTCCCATCTTCTGCCACATCGACGTGGCCGTAGATGGAAAGCTTTCGAGTCAAGCCGCCGACTACGTCGTCGGCCGTCTGCCGGCCCGATGGATTCCGTTCAGCCAGTGTATGGCGGCTGACGCAATTTCCGAGGAAATCGGCTTGATAACTGCGATTAAAGGCGCTTTCTAAAAGGGCTGCCGCTTCCCGATGAGCTGCCTTTCGCTGCTGCGGACTCTGGTAATGGGCATCGATGACCTTTCGGTACGCTGAAACGACAGTCCGCACATAGGTATCGCCCTTCATGCGGCCTTCGATTTTAAAAGACGTAACACCGGCATCGAGCAATTCATCCATATAATCGAGGGACTCCAAATCTTTTAAGCTGAGGACATACGCTTCGTGTTTCATGACAGGTTCGCCATCACAGAGCAGGGTATATGGCTGACGGCAGGGCTGGGCACAGGCGCCTCGGTTGCCGCTGCGGCCGCCGAGGAAACTGCTCATCAGGCACTGGCCAGAATAAGCCATGCACGACGCACCGTGGATGAAAACTTCAATGGGAATAGACGATTGCGAACAGATGAAGCGGATTTCCTGAGCCGACAACTCACGCGACAAGACAGCCTGTGTGAAGCCATTGGCTTCCAAGAAACGGACGCCGTCCAAATCGGCCACCGTCATCTGCGTACTGCCGTGAAGTGGCAGGTTGGGAGCGACTTTCCGGGCCAGGGCCGCTACAGCCAGATCCTGGACGATGATGCCATCGACGCCGAACGAGTCGAGGCGTTGCAAATACGCAGACAAGGACTCTAGTTCTGTGTCCGCCATAAGGATGTTGACGGTGACATAGACTTTGACGCCAAATAAATGAGCCGTCCGGACAGCCTGTCCGATTTCGGCATCGTCCAGATTATGAGCAAATTTGCGGGCATTGAAGCCTTTCCCGCCAAAATAAACGGCATCGGCACCGGCGTCAATGGCGGTGAGTACATTTTCTAAAGAGCCTGCCGGGGCTAATAATTCTGCCATGAAATTCCTCCTGTGATAATAATAGTGGTTCGTGGTTCGTAGGGACTGTCACATGAATGCAATATACCATCATGGCGTTCCCCTTCTCTTTTATGTTTGAGGTTTGATGTTTGACGTTTGAGGCAATGGATTGAAATTTAACCTCCTCCACATCAAACATCAAACTTTCAACTTCAAACTCGCAACGTTAACGGTTCCCTGTCAATTGCTGGTAAATATGAGTGAGCAATTCCGCCGTGACCGGATACGGCGTGCGCTGGACGCCGCCAGTGGGCAAAGTCATGGTAACGAATTTCTTGATTTCTTCGTCACTCAAGTCGACCGTATCGCCCATGAGATCCTTCATGAGGGCCGTAAAATCGTCGAGACCAGCCAGGCCCAGGATAGCCCAGACCTTTTCAGCCTTATCGGCCATCGTTTCTTCCATGAGCTTCATATATGCCGGCAGGAGCAGGCCATTGGCCCGGCCGTGGCTGATTCCTTTATAATACGTCAGCATATAGCCCATACTGTGGACCATCGTCGTTCCCGTCTGGGCAATCGTGATGCCGGCCAGGGTCGACCCATAGAGCAGGTCTTCCCGGACGACAGGCGAAACATCGCCTGTGAGATCCGTCAAGTGGACGCCGAGGAAACGCATAGCCTCTTCCGCCCAGACATCGCTCGTGGGCGTCGATGCCGTGGACATATAGCCTTCGACAGCGTGGGACAAAGCATCAATGGCCGTATCAATCGTAACCGTTTCAGGGACGCTTTCCGTAAAAGCCGGATCCACAAAGGCATACGTCGGGAAAATGAGAGGCGTGTTGATAGACTGCTTGGTCCCGGCCTTGGGATTCGTCAAGACACTGACCTTGGTCACTTCACTGCCCGTGCCAGCCGTCGTCGGTACGGCAACAATGGGCAAAGGCTTGCCATAAGGCCCAGTGAACAGCTGTTCATCATCCAGCTCATTCGTGCAGACCAAGGCGATGGCCTTAGCCGCATCCATAGGCGAACCGCCGCCAATACCGATGACGAAATCGACACCCTTTTCCGAAGCAAAGGCAGCGGCCTTGCGAATCGTCGCCACAGACGGATTATTTTCGACCTCATCAAAAAGGAACCAGGAAATCCCCAATTCATCCAGCTTTTCCACGACAGCCGCCTGAGAACCATTGACCTTGGCCGAATGACGGCCTGTGACCAACAGCGCTTTCCGTCCCAAGTCAGCCAGCACCTCACCGGACTGGGCCACGCAGGCCTTTCCAAAAAATACCTTCGTCGGCATATAATACGTAAACATGAAGATTCCCCCTTCACAGCACAAACAGTTTAGTTTCCTATCCATTTTATCATCTTTACGGCGTCGGGGCTAGTAGTAAAAAAGGACTGCCGCTTCATGCGACAGCCCTTTTCGTGGTTCGTTTGGCGTGGTTCGTTTGGCGTGGTTCGTTTGCCGAAGTTTCAAATTCGAACTGAAAAAAGAGGCTGCGCATAAAGGGAATATCCTTCATGCGGCAACCTCTTCTGTTTGCATAGGTTTTTCGAAAATCTCTTGAAAAAAGATTAACGTTTCGAGAACTGGGAAGCCTTACGAGCTTTCTTGAGACCGTATTTACGGCGTTCTTTTTCACGCGGGTCGCGTGTGAGGAAACCAGCTTTTTTGAGAGCCTGACGGAAATCAGCGTCGACTTCCAAAAGGGCACGGCTGATGCCGTGACGGATTGCGCCGGCCTGGCCGGACGGGCCACCGCCTTTAACGTCAGCAATGACGTCATACTGTTCGTTTACGCCAGTAAGTACGAGCGGCTGTCTAATAACCAATTCCAGTGTCTTACGACCGAAATATTCATTCAATTCTTTTTTGTTGACTGTGATGTTACCCTGACCCGGAACCAGACGAACTCTAGCAACGGATGTCTTTCTACGGCCAGTGCCGTAGTACTGTGCTACTGCCATGAAATCTTCCTCCCGGTATTAATTAGCGAATGTTTAACTTCAAAACTTCAGGTTTCTGAGCCTGATGCGGATGTTCGGCACCTGCATAAACGTTCAGTTTACGGTACATCTGTTCACCCAATTTATTTTTCGGGAGCATGCCGCGAACTGCCATTTCAACAACGCGTTCCGGACGTGCTTCGAGCATATGACCGGCCTGAGTGAATTTAGCTCCACCGGGATAACCGGAATGATGGAAATAGGTTTTCTGGATTAATTTCTTACCTGTTAATTTAACCTTTGCTGCGTTTACTACGATTACATAATCGCCTGTATCAACATGCGGGGTAAAAGTAGGTTTATGTTTTCCCCGAAGAATTTTAGCTACTTCGGCAGCAAGACGGCCTAATGTCTGGCCTTCAGCATCAACAACAAACCATTTACGTTCGATGTTGCCTGCATTAGCCATAAATGTAGTTTTCATGCTGTGTAATTCCTCCCTGAATTTAACTAACTGACCAAGCTTTTGGTGCTCTTTCTCCGGGGCTAAGTGGAGTCCAAGTGAAAAGCTTACTTATTTATTTTACAGATTTAGGCATACCTTGTCAAGCTTTTTTTCTTCTATAGAGAGGAAACTCCTATTTTTCCGTCTTGCCGTTGACAATCTGCCAGACCTGGGCAACGAACTTGCTCGCCGCCGGTGACATTTCCTGAATATCCGGGACAGCCAGGCCCAGCGAAATCGACTGAGCCGGGGCCAAAGGCCGGAGTTCGACGCGGCCAGTCCACTTCTCCGTCGTCAAGCGGTTATTGATGCTGATTCCCAGGCCTTCTTCGACCATGCAGTACGCCGTGTACGGATCGGTCGTCGTGAAACGGATATCGGGCTGCACCTGCTTAGCTGCCAGGAAACGGTCGATATCCGTATCGTGATCTGGCAGAGGGATGACGAAAGGCGCGCCGTTCAACCATTCTACGGGAATCTCCTTTTCTGCCGTCCAAGGATGATCCGGCGGCAGCCAGACAACGAGCTCATCGTCTTTCAAAGGGATCCAATCATAGGCCACATCCGCTCCGGGCTTGGCGGCCAAACAACAGTCGACGGCCTTTTCATTAATCCATTGGGCCAGCTCCTGATTCGTCCCTTCTAGCAAATGGACTTCCACCTTGGGATACTGGGTCTGGAAATGGCGCAAAATCGCCGGCAGCCACGCCGCAGCGACACTATAATAACTGCCAATATTAAGGACGCCGGCCAGGACCCCCTGGATGGCCGCCCCCAAGTCGGTGGCCTTTTGCGAAGCCCGGACGACTTCCTGAAAAACCGGAACCATCTGCTGGCCATTGGCCGACGGCCGGACGCCCTGCTTATTGCGCACGAGCAGCGGGAAGCCGATTTCCTTCTCCAGCGAGCGGATCATGCGGGTCATCCCTGACTGCGTATAGCCCAGTTCCTTGCCAGCCGCTGTCAAACTGCCATATTGAATCGCCAAGAGCAAAGCCTGGCATTTCACACTATCCATATACTCATTCACCCATTTCGTCATGACATACATGCTAAATCACCGTTTGTGTCATTACCCTATTGTAGCTTATAATGAGGTCATCCGTAAAGGACTCAACAAAAAGGAGGACCCATTATGACTACTTTATTACCCTTCGCCTCAGACTATATGGAAGGCACATATCCGGCTATCTTAGAAAAATTGACAGCCATGAATTTTACAGCCCAAAGCGGGTACGGAACCGATAAAATCAGTACCAGCGCCAAGGACAAAATACGACAAGCCTGCCACTGCCCCGACGGAGAAATCTATTTTCTCAACGGTGGTACCCAGACCAATGCCATCGTCATCGATGCCCTGTTACACCGCTACGAAGGTGTTCTCGCCGCCACGACGGGACATGTCAGCATCCATGAAGCCGGTGCCATCGAATACACGGGGCACAAAGTCATCCAGCTGCCGCAGACACAAGGAAAATTGCTAGCCTCCACAGTCCGGCAGTTCATGGAAACCTTTAGGGCTGATGCTAACAACGAACACATGGTACAACCCGGTATGGTCTATATTTCCCATCCGACAGAATATGGCACGCTGTACACAAAACAAGAATTGTTGGCTTTAGCCGAAACCTGTCGCCAATACGACCTGCCGCTCTACGTGGACGGAGCCCGCCTGGCCTATGCCCTAGCGGCCCCGGAAAACGATATCACCCTGGCCGATTTAGCCACATCCTGTACAGTCTTCTATATTGGCGGAACAAAATGTGGCGCCCTCATCGGAGAAGCCGTCGTCATCCCTCAAAAGGGACGGATTCCTCACTTCTTTACAACCATCAAACAACACGGCGCCTTGCTGGCTAAGGGCTGGCTGTTGGGTACACAATTCGATGTCTTGTTCAGCGACGGCCTCTACGAACGAATCGGGCGTCCAGCCATTGAAAGCGCCAATGTCATCCGCCAGGCCTTGAAAGCAGCCGGATATACTTTCTATATCCCCACCGTGACCAATCAAATTTTCGTCATCATGGACAACCAAAAAATCGAGGCGTTAAGCCATACCGTCGCCTTCAGCCGCTGGGAACCCTACGATGCCGACCATACCATTATCCGCCTGGCCACTAGCTGGGCTACGACAAAAAAAGACACAGACAGCCTCATCGCCTGCCTGCGACCGCATGACTTGTAATATTCGGACGGCTTCCACTTTGCTCTTTCAAAAATAATTCCGTATTTCTCTACGCGGCAAAAACAGACTGTCGCATTAAGCAAACAACTGCATAATGCGACAGCTTCTGTGAATTGTTCCCCGCTCGTGCGGGAAAGACTATGTCCTCATTCCTTGATTCCATTTTACCATAGAACATATTTTCGTCAAGCCAATAGAACACACATTCACGCTATTATTAATCATTATAATATAAAATAGTATAAAAAATGCCCAGCACTCAACGCCAGACATTTTTGTCATTTCATTTTTTATCTAGGTAGAATTTTTGTTTGCTAGTGTAATTTAACGATTACATCTGGTGGTGGAGCATCAATGTATTTCTTTTCTGTTATGACTTCTTTTTCCTTTTTTCGTTCTTCTTTCCGCAATGCTTCTAAACACTCTCCACAAAATTGCAATCCATTGTAAGGCACAAGATTCATAAAAATTTTTTTACAAGCATCACATTGATACTGTTTCTTAAATTTCACATTAATCCAGCACTGATATTCTGAATCTGTCGCCGGTTTAAAATTAAACCCACTTATTTCGTGCGTCAAAGACTTCATGGCACATACAAGTTCCTGTATCGTATACTTATCATAGCCAAAAATAAATTTTTTTAAATCAATAACTGGTTCATCGACAACATTAACAGCCTTGTGCTTGAGCTGAGGTGTAATGCAGATGAAACCAGCCTCTAGCTTTTCATTACATACACTGAAATCAAATCCGTCAGTTTTCCACTGGCTTATACATTCAATATAGACTTCAACGGAATGTTTGCCTAATTTTCCTTCAAGCTCCTGCTGATTGAAAATATCTTGATGTATGAGAGATTCTCCAATTTTATATAACCGCTTCGGCTCGATATAGATACATTTTTCATACTGTTCACCAAGATAAATTTTTTCAATTCTCTTTTGAGATATCTGATTGTGAAGAATTTCTTCTGCTATCTTTTCTTGATAAGCGTTTTCTAAAGAACGCAACGGATGATACAATACAGCTAATTGAACGCCTTTTTCAGCGTCGTATAAACCAAATTTTTCAAACTCATCATTTAAATACTTTACCGTTCGATCTGATACTTTGTTTTCAAATTCAACAAGAAGCTCTTCTTTATAGTAGTAAACCTTATCATCAGATAATTTCTTACTTGTGATGGTGCCTTTTTTCACCCATTTCTGCATAATCTTTAGGCCTTTGCCTTTAGCATAGGTCAGCTTGCGGAATTTATGGGATAGACTATCATCTTCTGGGCGGATATCTTCAACTTCTTGGTAGCTTACAGGTCTTTCATTTAACAGCCTAGTTAACTGGCCAGTAATATTTTTCGATGCATCTCTTCGGCTAGCAAAATATACCGCAATAATATATACCAGAAGTGATAATATAGGCGATCCAGTAAGCCATAGCATAGCCGCCAGAAGTAAGAGATTGAATTTATAACGCCATATAGTTCCCACAATGGTACCAATTACGGCAAGTACAAGACCAGCAGCTCCAAGTAACAAACTAATTACAACACCTATAATTGCGATACCAATCACAATTATTAACGCATAAAAAATAAAGCTAAGCATGATTCACCTCTTCTTTCCATCGTAAGCGTAAACTCCGGCATGCATTTTGATTGAGTTGATAAAACGCATCACGACTCATCGTATTTTGCAAGAATGTTTCATAGTATTTATCTACATTGCAGAATATCGGACGATTTGCATAACGCTTACACAAATTACTACTCTTATCTAGCCATTTACAACAACCGTCAGCCCCCGCCAATTCACGAGTTAATATCGATTCCCCAATCAATCTGCAACAGGCTCCACATCGCTGACATGGATACATTTCATGCCACCTTCTTTATTCCTTTATTTCCATTTCAGATTTCTTGGGAGGTTCAATATCATATATAATTTTCGTCTTTTCTTCTAATTCTTTTACGGCACGAGGTTTTAAAAACTTCATATACTTTGAAGTGAGAGCTTCAGCCTTTTCCCATTGATCATTTTCATTCAGAAAATACAACTCTGTTCTTAAGGAGAATAATTCTGCCGTTGCATAAGTAATAATGAATTTTCCTCCAACGTATTGTAATTTTTTCTTCTTTTCTATGTCCAGAATTACTTCGTCCAATTTTTTCTCATAACAATTTGCAAGTTCATCCAAATCCATTTGCGTCATGAAACTAATGGCACGGTCAATAATAGTTAAAGTATCTTGAAATAGATTTTTCAATTTTTCTTCTGCTTCACCACTATTTTTATTCATACTTACACCTCCAATTGTAGTTCTTCTTCCATTTCCGAAGTGATATCTGCATCTTTAGTTTTGTCTTGACTCTTCTGTCTTTTGATTTGTGCTACAATGTCAGGCGGCACTTCGCTTTCAGGAAGAATCCTCGTCGTTGTTTCTTCCACCCAGTGATTATCTTCTTGATAATATAATTTATGCATAATTTTAGCCAGCTTATCCAAGCCTTTAACCACTAAGTCACCAACAATTTTTGCCCCATAAGGAACGTTTTCCCTCACTTTTTTCCACGTTTCTCTTAGTTTAGGGATAAAATCTTTCAACCAGTCAACAATAGCCTTCCAATTCGCTGCAATAGCAATCCCACCAATCACCAATCCAGCTAAAACTAATAATGGAACCATTATATCTCCTCCTTTACACATTTCCTAACTGTTTATCAACATATTCTTTAGAAACAATCCGCTTCGTGACTGACAGATTATTTTTTGCATTAGCTTCCTTACTGACAATAACGTTTTGGATTGCCTCTTCTACGTATTTTTGCCGAACAACGGTATCTTTATGACGCGCAGCCTTGAATGCAGCCATCAAAACGGAATTGGCTATATCACTCCCTGAAATATTCTCATATGTCTTAGAAAGTATTTCCAAATCAAAATCATTGGGCATTTCAGCCGGTATATAATGCTTCCATAACCGGTAACGACAATCATAATCTGGCAGTTCAAATTTAATATGATACGAAATTCTTCGTAAAAAAGCCGGATCAAAATTTTCAATAAAATTTGTAGCGAATATGATGAAGTCCTGATATGTATTCAGAATGGTCAATAAGACAGACCTCGTCTGATTAACGCTCACATCCGTAGCATTATTCATATTAGTGACACGACGACTTAAGATAGCATCAGCTTCATCAAAAAATAAAATGCTATGTGTCTGTTCTGCAGCCTTAAATGTTCTATAGATATTTTTAGGGGTCTCTCCTACATATTTTGATTCAATTTCCGCATAATTTACGCAAAGAATCTTTCTGCCAAGATAATTGGCAATAGCATGCGCAGCCATCGTCTTACCAGTTCCCGAAGGGCCATAGAGATTAATACCCATACGTTTCGAATATTTATGCGTCTTTTCTAATCCCCACTGTTCAAAAACGATTTTGCTGTTATAGGCATAATCTGCTACTTCTAAAATTTGCTCTTTCACATTTTCTGGTAAAATAATATCATCCAAACTAAACATCGGATCCGTCGGCTGTAAAATAAGCTCTTGCTGTTTTTTATCCACTTTATTGGCCGCTTGTGAAACCGTTTTTTCTGTATCTTCCACTCTTCTCATAATATACCCCTGTCCTTTTCACAATTTATAATCAAAAAAATAAAGTAACTGTTTAAAATATCTTGATATCTTACGTTATCTTATATCTATATTTCACTTAAAGTATGACAAAAAGATTCCTATTAATTCTTTTCTCCTGACAAGTAAAATATTTCACTAATTGTATTATAAAACAAAAAAAAAAAGCAAGCACTCGTCTCGACACGCGTAACTTCAAGTAACGAAAGTGCAATTTACAAACACATTTAATAATTACGGAAAATAATAAAAAAGCTCTAAAATCATGATAATCATATCATAATTTTAGAGTTTTTCTTTTCCTAGCTAGCTAAATTATCATCGGTCAATAAAATTTTCAAATTTCTAAGACCTCTTTTGATATACCCGCAAATCGTACTTTTCTGCAAATTATATTTTTTGGCAATCTGCTGATACGAATAGCCATGGATAAAGTGCAGGCGGATGAATGTTTGCTGTAATTCCGGCAGCTGTTCTAAGGCCCAGTAAAGCTGCGTCCGCACTTCGTCTTCTAAATAGCAGCGTTCCGGACAGGCATTTGGGGAAATAAGGTCTTCTGGCAGGTCGGTCAGTGTGTCGTTTTCCATAATCGTTTTTTCGACTCGCTGGTAGTAGCAGGTCCGGCTGTAAGACTCCCGACGCAGGTGATTGTGTACCGAAGCGACCATCATTTCGGTAACGGTTTCGGATTGACTCAAATCATATTGATAGATACAATCTATGGCCCCATGATAGGCCGTCGACAAGGCCTCATCGAAATTCTGATAAAACCGCTGGTATTTCTTGGCCTGATGGTGCAAATAGGGCTTAAAAGCCTTGATCAGTTCTTCTGCCGCTATTTTGTCGCCGCGCTGAGCGGCTCTTACACAATGTCGCATCTGAATAGTCATTACATCACGTTTCCTTACTACATTAAAATTCGATTAAAACCCCTTTTCATTTTTTCTTTTTAAATTAAATTTTTCTAATAATTCCCTAAATGGAAAATACCCTGGGCCGATATACGGCCCAAGGCATCTTCATTATACTGCGCTTATTCAAGCGTTTCGACTTTGCGAGTTACGATCTGGCTCGACTTGAGTGCTGTCAAATTGCCGCCTTCCGTCGTAGCAAAAATCTTGCTGTCGACGATGGTTTTTGCGGCAGTATCGACGGTTGCCTTAGTCAAGTCCGCTTTCGGATTGGAAATGGAGTAGCTGACGTTTTTGCTGATTCCATCAACAAAAGTAAGCTGTAACGTTTTCGTTTCCGATTTAATGGCCATGGTAATTCCTCCTTTCTTTGGTATGGTGAGAAGAGCAACCTCTCCGGCCCTTCGGGCCACCTCCCCTACCAAGGGAGGCAATGGCTCCCATTATAGGGGAGCTGTCAGCGAAGCTGACTGAGAGGTTCTTCCCTTACGCCGTGATTTCGTTTTCGACGATTTCATGGATGCCCGTAATCGGATCTTCGTACAGGGTACCGATAGCGTTGACGGCCGTAATGACGTTGGCCGGTTCAGCCCCGTTCACCAGATTACGCATCTGTACGGATTTTTCGCACAGATTGTCATTTTCGTCGTTGTAGCTGATGACCAGCTTTAACTTGCCGGAAATCGCTTTGCGTTCTGCTGCCATGTTCATTCCTCCTTTCTTTTTGTATGTGAAGAGCCTTCATGGCTCGTGATTCAAGTTTGGAGCCTGGCGCCCCCGCCGTTCGCAGGCCGCAGTTCGCCAAACCATGTCACATGGTCCAGATAGATAATGACCAACTGTTCGCAGCGGGCCGCCCTGACCGGGTCGGCCCCTACGCAGCCCCAGTCGGGGCTATTTTTACAAGTTAAGGGCTTCCCGAAGCGTCGTTGTCAATTTGAGTCTGTCGCGGCGGAACGCCGCATCTGAGTCCGAGGAAAGAGCCGTAGCGCGTTGTTCGTGGTTCGTAAAAAACCACCATTATACCTGGATAGGCTGTAGTCGAATCTCTCTAGCGGGCTTCCCACGCGGAAACCCCTACGCACAAGCCCACGGGCCGTGTATTTTTTACGGTCCGCAGGACCGCGGCGGCCTGCGTTCTCTTTTACGCCGCCTGGGCCCCCTGCATTTGATACGGATACTGCATGATGCCTGTCGCGATGGCCTGGGCCGCTTCGTCGCGATGGGCGTCGTAGCAGCGCCAGTCGAAGTCGTTATCGATGAAGCAGACTTCGACGAGGACGGCAGGCATGACCGTATTTCGCAGGACAAAGAGTCCTGGCCGTTCTTTGAGTCCCCGGTTGGGCAGGTTAAGGACGGCTTTTAAATTGGTCTGGATACAATGCCCCAGCATGAGGCTGCCGGTGGACCCGGAAATCAAGGTTTCCGTCCCGCTGGCCCTGCCGTTATAGGCGTTAAAATGAATGGACACAAAGAGATCACATTCTGCCTGGTTGGCCTGGTCACAGATATGATAGAGGTCATCGTCCTGACCAAAGACGACGGCTATCCCATTTCGTTCTAAATATTGCTGGACGCCCAGGGCTAATTCATAGGCTGCATCACATTCACGCAGATTCAGGCGGCGATTGACGGCGCCCGGATCAAGCTGCCGGTCGTGCCCGGCATTGAGATATACTTTCATAGCACTCCTTTCGATAAATATGGTTTTCCCCTTACTGCTTCATATGGACGCTAGCGGTCGTTCCTCCGATGGCGATACCCTGCATGGGCCTGTGTTTTACGGCCGGACAAGGGCAGTGCCCACTGCGTCCACATTCCGGATAGGGCCTAATGGGTAACAATACGGCACTGGCTCTCTGCAAGATAAAGATCAATTTCCTTTTGTCGAGGTTCCTCAAAAATCTCAATATCCGGTTCATAGCGCACTCCTTTCAAATGATTTTTCGGATAAATAAGGTTATATCTCCCTTGGCCGTCATGGCCATGGTGGTCCTGAATTTACTGTTTTCGGCCAGTTCTTTTTCCCGGTCGCTTTTACAGTTCATGATTTCCAGCCTGTTTCGCTGAACCGTTGTTTCACTGATTTCCGGGAAAAACTGCCGGGCAAACTGCACGAGTTCCGGGCTGACCGGACCGATACCGGCAGACTGATTTTCATGGATACGCTGCTTGGCTTCCCGTATTTTCTGAGCCGCTTCCGGGCTCATTTTCCCGATAAATACGGGGGCCGTGTAGACATGGCGGTTCATGTCGCGCCGCATCTGTCGCCATTCTTCGAGGATTTCAGCGATAGATGGAGCAAATTTATGCGTCGCAACGATACGCTGGGCCAAGGTCTTAGCCTGGGTCGCTGACATGCCGGAGGGTAGATTGTCTTTCAGTGCTTCGATGAAGATCGGGTTTGTATTCTGGTTCTCCCCGTAGCACGCCCGCAATGTAGTCAGCAAAGTTTGCATAGCCATGGAATTCATCCTCCTTCTTCTTTCCCTTCATGGGACGGCCATTACTGTTCTTCAAAATGGCCTGAATATACCGAATGTTATTGACTTTATTTTCATGGGCCAGCTCGATGGCGATGCAAGTCGATTCACTGCCCCACATTTTCTCTAAATCAATGAGTTTCTGGGCAAATTCGCCCTGCATGGGTCCAAAGAATTCCTGATATTTTTGGACTGACGCATAATCACGCATCGTTTTTGGCGTCGTCACGGGTTCGCCATCATAGGCTGGCGCTTCTTCTGCCGCAGGGGGATTGCCGTCGGATGTTTCCGATTTTTCCGGCGGATTCATCGTTTCCGTCACGACAGGCGCCGCATCCATTGGGTTATCTTCCGGCTGAGACTGGCGCTGCCTCTCGCGATAGCGCTGTACCCGTTCGCGCGTCTGTTCCCGCCGTTTTTCGTCGCGTTGGAAATCCTGTAATTCATCCCAGATGGCAATGCGGATGAGTCCGTTTTCGTCACGTTCGATGAGTTCCAGTTTTTCCAGTAGGGCCAGTCCTTTTTCGATGAAAGGCCGGCGACGGTGCAGGCACTTAGCAATGAGCTGCGTCGTCATGGCTTCCCGCCCGGATACGTAGACAAAACCGTTGTCGTTAATCGTTCCGGCCATATCCTTCAAGAAGAACCATAAGACAATATATGAATCGCCGTTAGGTTGGTTCATCAAGAATAAGATACGGGGATCCGAAAAGAGTCCCGTCCTGGTTTTCAGCCATTGAAGTTTTTTCATTGCCAGCACCTCTTTCTACATCTTGGGGTTTGTCTTTTTGAATTACCCCTCTACTTATATAAGACAAAAAAAACGCCAATCGTTCACCTCTTTTTTTCTTGAAGTAGATTTTTTGACTTTAAAAGATTCAGTAAAGTTTTATATTTATTTTTTTATGCCAAAAATTCAGTCTATTTGACTAAGTTTTTTCCCGTCTCACGGCTCAATATCTTTAGGTTTTCTGAACTTTCACTTTTTTCTTACTGGACAGATGCACGTAACCGATAGGCACGCTAATATACTCTCTTCTCCTCTTCTTTTCTCTCCTCTTTTCTTATATAGGTAACGCGTTACACAGCCATGCCAGATAAGAAAAAAAGCCCCATAAAGCGCATGTATATGCTAATAATGCACTATGAGACTTTTCATATTTTTCAAAGATTATACTTGTTTTAGGGCAAAAAACAGGCCCTGTTCATGAAAACAGCGCCTGTTAAATTTGTGAATAAGCCGCATCGGACTCCCAAAAAGGACTGTGCATGAAAGCATAGGCTTATCATACGCAGTTCCATCATTCGTTATGTTTCGCTGAATGATATAACGTTTAACGTCCGTTTTCTTGAAATTTTTTGCAAAAAGCATTTGACAAAGTGCGTTTTTGATGGTAGACTTACGTCAACAACTTGATAGTGTTGCAATGAAGAGAAGAGTACACGATAGGAATTGGCACAGAGAGTTCCCATTTGGTGAAAGGGAATGCAAGGGTCATCGTGGAAGATGGACTCCGAGCAGATTGGTCGAACAGTTAGGCCATCCGGGCGTGCCCGTTACAGCACTATGGTATTGAAGGCTCATCTGCCTGCGTACCTGAAGAGGCTCATCTTGTGAAGGATGGGTGAAATTGGGTGGTATCACGGTGCTTCCGTCCCTTACTTGGGACGGAAGCTTTTTTTGTTACAAGGCTTTCAAGTTTATATTACATTATATATATTTTACAATATCAGGGGGAAATGTATTATGAGCGAAAACACTGACTACAAATTCGAAACATTACAGCAGCATGCAGGTCAGGTACCGGATCCGGCAACGGGTGCCCGCGCCGTTCCTATTTATCAGACGACATCTTATGTTTTCAAAGATACCCAGCAGGCTGAAGACCGCTTCGCGTTGAAAGACGCTGGCTACATCTACAGCCGTCTGACCAACCCGACGCAGGACGTCCTGGAAAAACGTATTGCAGCCCTTGAAGGCGGCACAGCTGGCTTGGCTACGGCCAGCGGCGCATCGGCCATTGCTTACTCCATTATCAACCTCGCCGGTGCCGGTGACGAAATCATCGCAGCTCCGACGTTGTACGGCGGCACAGTCGAACTGTTCAGTGAAACATTCAAACACCTCGGCATTACGACGCATTTCGCCGATCCTGATGACCCGCAGTCCTTTGCCAAATACATCAACGACAAGACCAAAGCTATTTACCTGGAAAGCCTTGGCAACCCGGCTATCAACATTCCGGATTTCGAAGCCATCGCTGAAATCGCCCACAAAAACGGCCTTCCGGTCATCGTTGACAATACCTTCGCTACGCCGTTCCTCTTCCGTCCGCTCGAACACGGTGCTGACGTCGTCGTCCATTCGGCTACGAAATTCATCGGTGGCCACGGCACGACCTTGGGCGGCCTCATCGTTGAAAACGGCAAATTTGACTGGGCTGGTTCCGGCCGCTTCAAAGAATTTGCATCGCCTGACGAATCCTACAACGGCGTTAACTTCGCCAAGGATATTCCCGGTGCTGGCTTCGTAACTCGTATCCGCGCCAAAGCCCTCCGCGACCTCGGTGCTTGCATCAGCCCGTTCAATGCATGGCTCCTCATCCAGGGCTTGGAATCCTTGTCCCTGCGCATCGAACGCCACGTCGCTAACGCTCAGAAGATTGCAGACTTCCTTGAAAATCATCCGAAAGTCGCTAAGGTCAACTATCCGTCCCTTCCGTCTTCGCCGTACTACAAACTGGCTCAGAAATACTTCCCCAAGGGAACCGGTTCGATTTTCTCCTTTGAATTGAAAGACGGCTATGCAGCTGCCCGTAAATTCATCGACAATGCGGACATCTTCTCCGACCTGGCTAACGTCGGCGACTCCAAGTCCCTCCTCGTTCATCCGGCTTCGACGACACATCAGCAGCTTTCGGAAGAAGCACAGCGCGCCTGCGGTATCACACCGGGCACGATCCGTATCTCTGTAGGCCTGGAAAACATCGAAGACCTCCTCGCTGCTGTTGAAAAAGCACTGGCAACCATCTAAGAACTAATATAAGGAGAAATGCACTATGCCTATTAAAATTGCTGACGGTCTTTCCGCCAAGGAAAAACTTCACGAAGAAGGTATCTTCACCATCGATAAGGGACTGGCCCTCCATCAGGATATACGGCCTTTGCGTATCCTTATCCTCAACTTGATGCCTTTGAAGAAGCCGACAGAGCTGCAGCTTCTCCGCCTCCTCGGTGATTCGCCGCTCCAGGTTGAAGTGGACTTCTGCCACACAGAAACTCATGAGAGCACCCACACCGATCCGTCTTATTTAGAAGAAAACTACTACGTCTTCGATGAAATCAAGGATAATTACTATGACGGTTTCATCATTACCGGCGCCCCAGTCGAACAGATTCCTTTCGAGTCTGTCGACTACTGGCCTGAAATGAAGACATACTTTGAATGGGCTAAGACACATGCCTTCTCGACGCTCCACTTCTGCTGGGGCGCCCAGGCAGCCCTGTATTACTACTATGGCATCGAAAAGCGGCTCCTGCCGGCCAAGCTCTTCGGTATCTTTGAATACCAGCTGACCCAGAAGCACCACCCCCTCTTGCGTGGCTTCGATGACCGTTACTTCATCCCCCAGTCGCGGCATACGGCGATTAACGACATCCAAGTCTATAATACGCCGCAGCTCGACATCCTCTCACGGTCCGTCGAAAACGGTATCAACATCATCGGTACGCCGGATCACCGCCGTTTCTTCGTCCTCGGTCACTTCGAGTACGACCGGCGGACCCTGGAAGAGGAATACCTGCGGGATAAGAAAAAGGGCCTGCCCATTGCCGTACCCAAGAACTACTACCCGAATGACAACGATACGAAGAGGCCATACTTCACGTGGTGCAGCTATGCCCATCTGTTCTATCACAACTGGCTGAATATCGTCTATCAAGAAACACCTTATGATTTACAAGCTATCGCCAAGGTTCATCCTTGTGCGCATTAAAAAAAAGCCTGCCTTGCGGCAGGCTTTTTTTGTGGTTCGTTTGGCGTGATTCGTTTGGCGAAGCCGAGCAGGCCGCCGATTATGGTGGCCCCTACGTCGATGAACGATTATTTCGTGCCGAAAATGCGGTCGCCGGCATCGCCTAAGCCGGGGACGATATAGCCTTGGTCGTTGAGTTTGTCATCGAGAGCAGCGACGTAGATGCGGACGTCGGGATGGTCGGCATTGACTTTCTGGACGCCCTGGGGAGCTGCGACGAGGCACATGAGCTTGATGTTCTTGATGCCCTTTTCTTTCAGCAGCGTAATGGCAGCTGACGCACTGCCGCCCGTGGCCAGCATGGGGTCGACGATGATGAAATCACGGTCTTCGACATCAGGCAGCTTGCAGTAATATTCGACCGGTTCCAGCGTCTGCGGGTCGCGGTAGAGGCCGATATGGCCGACTTTAGCCGTCGGGATGAGATTGAGCATGCCCTGTACCATACCCAAGCCAGCGCGCAGGACCGGGACGATGCCCAATTTCTTGCCGCTGATCTGTTTCCCTATCATCTTGGCGACAGGCGTTTCGATTTCAACATCTTCTAAAGGCAGGTCCCGTGTAATTTCGTAACCCATGAGCATGGTGATTTCTTCCAAGAGGTTGCGGAAATCTTTCGAACCTGTTTCCTTTTTCCGCATGAGTGTGACTTTGTGCTGAATGAGCGGATGGTCCATTACTTGTACGTGCATGTGTGAAATCTCCTTTCCTATTTATCCATTTCTGCAATTTTGGCGACGCGGACTGCGTGGCGGCCGCCATCAAAACCAGTGGAGAGGAAGATGCGGACGATTTCTCTGGCCAGGCCCGGACCGATGACGCGGCCGCCCATGGTCAGGATGTTGGCGTCATTATGGCGGCGGCAGTATTCTGCCGAGAAGCAGTCGTGGCAGAGGGCTGCCCGGATGCCGTGGACTTTGTTGGCAGCGATGCCGATGCCGATGCCTGTGCCGCAGACGAGGATGCCCCGGTCGAAGGTGCCGTCAGCGACGGCTTCAGCGACTTTCTTGGCAATGTCCGGATAATCGCAGCGTTCGCCCGTCAAAGTGCCGTAATCGGTGAATTCAATACCTTGTTCCTTCAAATATTCTTTGATGTTTTCCTTCAGGTCAAATCCGCCGTGATCGGCGCCGAGTACTAATTTCATAATCAATTCCTCCCATGTATGCTGATAAATTCAGTTTTATTATACCCCTTTCGGAGTCGTGTGAAAAGGCTTAACCGACAATGACTACGTGACCACCGGCGGCTTTCTTCATGCGGTTCATGATAGCCAGGCCCAGTCCTTCATCATCAATGCCTTCGGCCAGGATGACGTCGACTTTGTCACTGTCAAAGGACAAGAGGCCCGTATAGAGCTGATTGGCCAAGGCTTCCTTGTCGCCATGACGGCCCCAGATATACATATCCTTATGCGGGAACGAAGCTCCTACTTCTTCGCTGACCAAAAAACCGACGGTCTTGCCTTCGCCCTTGGCCTGGTCGTATAAGGCCTGCAGTTTTTCCGTTACCTTATCGACAGGGCCGACGACGACCGTCATCGGTGCCGACGGCGCATAGTGGCGGTATTTCATGCCCGGCGCCTTGGGGACGCCCTTCCCCGTGACCAGTGTCGTGTCAAGCCGGACATGCGGTACGACTTCCTGCAGCATCTCGATGGTAACACCGCCGGGACGCAGGATGGTGACACCGTCATCGCCGTTACATTCGACGATGGTCGATTCGACGCCGATATGACAAGGGCCGCCATCGATGACCATATCGACGCGGCCATCCATGTCGTGCATGACTTCTTCTGCCGTCGTCGGACTGGGCCGGGTCGACAAGTTGGCACTGGGACCGGCAACGGGGACACCGGCACAGCGCAGGAAAGCCCGGCAGATATCGTGGTCCGGGCAGCGCAGAGCTACCGTATCGAGGCCGCCAGTCGCCGCATCGGGTACGATGGGCTTTCGCGGCAAGACGATAGTCAGCGGTCCCGGCCAAAATCGGTCCATGAGCTTCTGTGCCGTCGGCGGGATGACAGCTGCTGCCTGGCGGGCCCCTTCTTCATCGGGCACCGTCAGGATGAGCGGATTATCGCTGGGCCGTCCTTTGGCGACGTAAATGCTGCGGCACGCGTCGGCGTCGAGGCCATTGGCACCGATGCCGTAAACCGTTTCCGTCGGAAAGACGACCAAGCCGCCATGGCGGATGATCCGGCCTGCTTCTTCGAGGATGCCTTTCTGTTTCTCTATATCCGTAATTTCTACAAGTTTCGTCTGTTTCATCGTCTCTACTCTTTTCTGGAAAATACGAGGACCCTGTCGATACCGCCGTAATCCTTGACGGTCTGTTCATGGTCATAAGCACCATGGCGGCAGAAAATCGCTGTCACGTCGTCTGCCTGGCCGGCGCCGATTTCGACAGCACAGTGGCCGCCAACCTTGACATAAGCCGGGCTGTCTGCGGCAATGCGGCGATAGAAGTCCAAGCCGTCGTCACCGCCGTACAGGGCCAGCGCCGGGTCGTGGCGTACTTCCGGCTGGAGTTGTTCCATATCGCCTTGCGTCAGGTAAGGAGGATTGGATACCAGCCAGTCACAGGTGCAAGGCGGAACCTGGGTGAATAAATCGCTTTCAATCCAGGTCACGCGGTCGTCGAGGCCCAGGGAACGGCCGTTTTCAGCAGCTATAGCCAGGGCCTTGGTCGAGATGTCGACGCCAGTCCCCGTCGCCTGCGGCAGGTAATGGAGCAGGCTGAGGACGATGGCCCCGCTGCCCGTACCGATGTCGATGATGACCGGCGCCGTCCCTTCGGCAGCGGTGACGACGGTCTCGACGAGCATTTCCGTTTCCGGCCTGGGGATGAGGACGTCTTCACTGACCTTGAAATCGAGGCCCATGAAAGCTTTGGTGCCTAGGATATGGGCCACCGATAATCGGTCGGCCCGCTTTTTGACCATGGCCCGGTAGGCTGCCAGTTCTTCGCCGTTCAGGGGTTCGTCATAATGGGCGTACAGATAGATGCGCTCTTTATGCAGGACATGGGCCAAGAGAATTTCCGCATCGAGGCGCGGCGAATCGATGCCTTTGCCGGCAAAATACTGTTGCGTCCATTGCAGCAAGGCACCGATAGTCCAAATCTTATTCATCTTCGGCTTCTTTCATCAATTCGGCCCGGCGGGCTTCAGCCAAAGCTTGGATAAATTCGTCAATATCGCCGTTGAGGATGTTATCCAGTTTGTACAACGTCAGGTTGATGCGATGGTCCGTCACGCGGCCCTGAGGGAAGTTATACGTGCGGATGCGTTCGCTGCGGTCGCCGGTACCGACCTGGCTGCGCCGTTCTTCTGTCAATTCGGCATCGGCCTTCTGCTGGGCCTGGTCGAGGAGACGGGCTTTCAAGACGCGCAAGGCTTTGGCACGGTTTTCCAGCTGGGACCGTTCATCCTGACATTCGACGACCATCCCCGTCGGGATATGGGTCATGCGGACGGCAGAACTCGTCTTATTGACGTGCTGGCCGCCGGCACCGGAGGCGCGGAAATAGTCGACGCGGACGTCGTCCATATTGAGGTCGATTTCGACGTCTTCTGCTTCCGGCAGGACGGCAACGGTTGCCGTCGACGTGTGGATACGGCCGCCGGCTTCGGTGACAGGCACGCGCTGGACGCGATGAACGCCTGATTCATATTTCAATTTGCCATAGACGCCGGAACCTTCGACGGAGAAGACAACTTCCTTGAAGCCGCCCAGTTCCGGTGCATTGGAACTGATGATGCTCGTCTTCCAGCCCGGCTGTTTTTCAATATATTTCATGTACATGCGGAACAAGTCACCTGCAAAGAGGGCTGCTTCGTCGCCACCGGCACCGGCGCGGATTTCCATGATGACGTTCTTATCATCCCGCGGGTCTTTAGGCAGCATGAGGATGTGCAGCTGTTCTTCCAGGTCGGCCTGTTCCTTAGTCAAGCCGTTCATTTCTTCTTTGGCCATAGCGATGAGGTCGTCATCGCTGTCGGGATCGTCGATAATTTTCTTGTCGCCGTCAATGGTGTTGGTAATGTCTTTATATTTGCGGAATGCTTCGACAATCGGCGTCAGCGAAGCGTGTTCCTTCGTCAGTTTCTGCCATTCGTCCTGACGGGCGATGACAGACGGGTCGCTGATCTGCTGTTCCAGGTCCATGAATTTATTTTCCACGGCCTGTACTTTATCCATAAAAGAGCTCATAAGATCCTCCTCATTTCAATTCGTTCGATTCACTTTCTTCATCAGCCGGCTTAGCGGCGTTGAGGGCTTCAATAGCCACTTCGATCTGGTCGGCATGGGGTTCCCGCGTCGTCAGATACTGGAGCCACAGGCCCGGGCGGAATAAGGCTTGAATGACCGGATTCTGGGTGCGGCCGGCGAGGCGTATCATTTCATAACTGATGCCGGCGACGACAGGCATGAGCAGCACGCGGGAAGCAATGCGCTCGATGAGATTCGGCCAGCCCAGGAAGGCAAAGACAAAAATCGACACGACCATGACGATGAGCAGGAAATTCGTACCGCACCGCGGATGGAGGCGGCTATGTCGTTTGACGTTCTCGACGGTCAGTTCCTCTCCCGATTCATACGTCCAGATGGTCTTGTGTTCGGCACCGTGGTACTCAAAGACGCGGCGGATGTCCGACGTCAGGGATATCCCCCATATATATAATAGAAATATAGCGAGGCGCAGAATCCCTTCGACGATATTCAGGCGAAAGGCACTGTCGGCCACGCCGGGAATGAACTTAGCTGCATACGTCGGGATGGCCAGGAAAAAGACAATCGCCAGGACAACTGATACAGCCATAGTCAGGGCCATCTGCGTGTTCGACAGCTGCTCATCTTCCTCACCGGCAGCCTGAGCCGAATAGGACAGGCTTTTCATACCGTATACCAGGGATTCACACAAGGCGACACTGCCCCGCAAAAAAGGCTTCTTCAAAATCGGATACCGTTCGGTAATGGAGTGAACGGCGTCTTTCTTTACAGTAATTTCACCGGACGGCGTCCGCACTGCTGTCGCAATGCTGACAGGACCGCGCATCATAACCCCTTCGATGACGGCCTGGCCGCCGACGTACGTCTTCGGTTTCTTCAAAGAGTTGCCTCCATTTCTGTACATACAAATAGAGCAGAGCATTTCTGCTCTGCTGCCCACTTGTACTGCTGCTTATTTAGCTGTTTTACCATAACGTTTATTGAACTGTTCGATACGGCCACGAGCCTGCTGAGCACGCTGCTGACCCGTAAAGAACGGATGGCATTTGGAGCAAATTTCAACACGCAGTTCCGGTTTCGTAGAACCTGTTTCAAACGTATTGCCGCATGCGCAAGTAACTTTCGCATTCGGGTAGTACTTCGGATGAATACCTTCTTTCACCACTTACACCTCTTTCTGTATCAATCATTCAAAACCTATGCTAGAATAGTTTAGCACATTGGCCCTTGAAATGCAAGGATTTTTTTCCCGCAAAAGGCGATACCGTACTTCCATACCTGATGTATCCCCCGCTGGCGGAATTCCAAAGCGAGAAACATCTCCATCCGCACAAAAGCGGTCAAGGATTTCACTCTGAAACACATGGCGCACTTCTTCATTAGGGATCTTTAATTGGCAAAGCATCCCATTGGGAATATCCTGCCGCCAGACAGCCGTCAAATAACCGGTTGTCAACAACAACGTATATAGGGCATCTTTATCCATGCGTACATCCTGATAAATCAGCCCTTCGCGAATAACAGCCGACACAGTTTTTCCTTGCAACAAAGCTAATAATCGTTCTTCCTGTCTTTTAGAGGGGCCCTGCAGCAGGGTCGCAATGATTTCATTGGCCGACGTATTGACCCAGTAATCTCCAATACGCCTTTTAGCAAAACAGGAAATGACCGACCAGGGATTATAAATTTCATGATGTCCGAAACGATAGCCATCATACCAAGCCTTTAATCGAGGCAATAAGGCATCAGCCTGTAAATCACCGGCCATTTTTTCTACTTCTGCCGTTGTGAAACCCATGACAGAACTGTATTCCTCATCCATAACGGAATACACATCGAGATTGTTCAGACCACTAAAGATGCTCTCCTTAGCAATACGCAAGACCCCCGTTAAGATAGCAAAATTCAAAAACTCATTGCCCTTCAGGGTATTATTAAAAAACGTCCGGAAATAAGCGATGGCCTGATCATAAAACCCATGGCTATAGGCCGCCTGCAAAGGCGTATCGTATTCATCAATCAATATAATCGGTTTCACCCGATAATAACGGAATAAATATTCTGATAAATTCAACAAGCTGAGCTGATACTCTTCAGGCGTTGCCTGCTGCCAGACAATACGGTGAAAAGCATTTTTCTCCACCTCATTTAAGAGATTACCTTGCAATAAAAATTCATATTTGTTAAACTCCCGCTGAATCCAAAGCCGGAAAGATTGGAACATGCCAGGCCAAGTATCCTGCTGCATCCCTTTAAAAGACATGAAAATAACCGGATACTGGCCGCGCTGAGCCATGTAATCTGCCCCGGCCCGGTCGATAGCCAGGCCGTCGAAGAGATGGCGGCTCTGTACTTCTTTTTCAATGGAAAAAAAATACTCCAGCATACTCAGCGTCAAGGTCTTGCCGAACCGCCGCGGGCGCGTAATCAGCGTCACCGCACTGTGCCCGTCGATGAGCTGGCGGATAAAGTCCGTCTTATCGACGAAATAATAATGCTTGCTCCGTATATCAAAAAAATTATC
>OIWT01000442.1_pt1 | contig 58083 bp, 49 predicted proteins | sample 1587701 | NCBI WGS metagenome assembly OIWT01 (sample SAMEA3888904, study PRJEB22519) | human gut metagenome | biome: human gut; feature: human-associated habitat; material: faeces | place: Denmark | collected 2009
TTCAAAATCGCTTGCTATCGCTCAGAATGGCTCGGTTGCCGCTTTCTTTTTCTTCTCGCTCATTCAATTTACGGATTCAGTAAAGAACTCGACATTTGGACAGTTTAGAAGCTATATGCCTAGTTTTTTCAGGTCGGCGTAGCGTTCTTCCATTGAAGGAACTGGTTTGCCGTCTTCTGTCTGCACGGAGTCTGAAAGATACGGAATTATTACGCGGTATTTTATCTTGTTCCAAGTCGGCGGTCTTTTGTCCGGAACTGCGAAAATTCCTGCCTGCGGAATGTTTGTCAGCATCGCAGGGTAATAAACCGGAAGTATGTGCTCGTTCACGTCTTTTAGCGATGAAAATCCGCCTGCGATTCCAAACTGCGTTGTGTCAAGGTTGGATTTTATTTTTCGTTCTATAAATATGTGCTGTGTTTCTGTGGTAAAAAACCATGAAATGAATTCGGACGCCAGCAGCGCTTTTTTTGTTTGTTTTGCGATTCCCATGTAAATCATCGAGTCTTCCACAGGAATAAGACCGTTGTTGTTAAGCCAGCGGAAGTCCAGGCCTGAAAGCCGCGCCGCGCTCATTGAAAAAAGTTTGTCGGATGTTACAAAAGAAAACAGCGTCCTGCCGGAAGTAACCTGCCTGTCCGGGGTTTCTGAAAGATACTTGTATACAAAATCGCTTTCGGTCTGCGGCGAAGTGTTTGCCGCGGAAATCCATTCCTTCAGATATTTTGTGGTTTCTTCCACTGCGCTGCTGCTGTATGCAAATGCGCTGCTCTTGTCCTCCCGGAAATTTGCTCCAAGAAGCTGGGCGGTTGTGTAAAGAAAATCTGCGTTGCTCTGCGGCGCGAAACCTATCGCCGTGTAGCTGCCTTTCTTATTTTTCTTGTTAAAAGCCGCTCCCGCTTCCTTAATCTCTTCCAGGGAAATTGTGTAGTCGTTCTTTATAAGATTTTCATTTTCTGTTGAAAAAATCATCGCCGGAATATTAAAATTTACAGGCAGAAGATACTGCCTGTGTCCGGAAGTTCCGGATTTTAAAAGAGTTCCGTAAAAATCATTGGTAGAAAGGTACTTTCTGTTGAAAATAAAATCCAGCGGAATAAAATTCTTTCTGGTTCTGCCGTTCTTTAGGAGCGAACCTGCGATTATGTCTGGCTGAAGTTCGCCAGGCTCAGGCGGAAGCTTGTCCGCAATGTTTTCCTTGTAGACAAGTATCGCTTTTTGCCTGTGGCTTTTGTTGTAAAGTTCTATGAACGGCGCAAATTCGCTGTTGTCGGTCCAGATTACAAGTCGTTTTTCCGGTTTCTTTTTGCAGCCTGCAAGCGTAAATGCTGAAAAGACTGCGGCAAGCAGCAGAATTTTTCTCAGAACGAATCTATGCACGCTTCATTTCTCCGGCAGTATTGTAAATTTCCGCATATACTTTTTCTATAAGCTCTTTTTCAATGCTGCTGAATGCTACGCGCAAAGTGTTTTCGTCGATTGAAATCGTTCCGATTCCTTTTTCGTTCAAAAGTTTCTGGCGCAATGCTTCCGCATCGATTCCTTTTGTCCGGAAGCTCATGAAGTAGCCGGAATTGAACGGAAGCGGTTCAATCGCTTCAGATTTATGTGAGTCAACAAATTTTCTTACTTCATCGTAACGTTCTTTAAGGACTTTTTTGAACGCGGCTTTTTCCGCGCTGTTTTCAGGGTCCTGGAAAGACTTAAGGATTAAATTCTGTGACGGAGTCGCGGCGCATGAAACTGAGGAGCGGATTACGCCCATAAGTTTTTTTACAAGCGCGTCGTACTGAGAGTCCGTAAATCCCTTGCATCCGAACGTAAGGAATCCGCATCTTAAGCCCCATGCGAAGTCTTCTTTTGTAGGACCGTCTGCTTTTACGGCAAGAATGTTTTCGTGAAGGTCTGCGATGTGGGCAAAAAGACTTTCAGGCTCGATGTTTTCCTCGTAGTTAAGCCCGAAGTATGCATCGTCGCTTATGACAAGAATTTTCGCTCCGGTTTCGGCGGTTTCCTTCAGTATCCTGCAAAGTTCCTTTACTTCTTCAGTTGTAGGGCTGTAGCCGGAAGGATTCTGCGGAAAGTTCAGTATAAGACGTACTGAACCGTATTTTTTTGCTTCGTCTTTTACGGCTTTTTCAAGTCCTGCAAGGTTGAATTTTCCGTTGCTGAACATTTCAAACTGGTGGAATTCAGAGCCGCGGCGCGCTTCTGCAATAAGAATGTAGTTGTCCCAGCTTGGGTTCGGCGCGAGCATCGGTTTTTCTGAATCTACAAAAAGATCCATTATGTATGAAATTCCTGCCGTAAGCCCCGGAACTACCGCCGGAAGGGAAGTCTTTTTGTCTTTTAGCGAAGGATTTTTCTGAATCTGTTTTTGTTTCCATGCCTCGCGGATTGCAGGAATTCCTGCTGTAGGAGCGTATGCGACAAGTTCTCCGGAAGTCATTTCCGGTGCCCATTTGTGAATGGAAGGAAGTATTGCCGGCTTGCCGTTTATTACGGTTGTACCGATTGTTCCGTTTGCAACAGAAGCCTTCTGTTTGGCCTCGCCGCCCTGCGCAATTATTCCGCGCGGAAAATAAATCCGTTTTCCAAGGTCAGAAAATAATTTTTCTGCCGTAGTGCCTTTTAATAAATCGTTTAATTCTTGTGCTAATGGGTTCAACATGATAAATTAGATTATAATGATTTTGTAAATCAATGTAAATCAATATTGCATATTTATGCATTTCAGGTGTAAAAAATGGAAAAAAATAACATAAATCTTGTTGAACTTGAAAATTGCCGGAAGCTGGTTGAAAAATGCCGCGAAGAGGCGAAAAAACGTCTTATAGGCCAGGAATACCTTATTGACGGAATCCTTACAGCGTTTATCGCAGGCGGCCATGTCCTTGTGGAAGGCGTTCCGGGTCTTGCGAAAACCCTTGCGGTAAAGACATTTGCCGAGATAAGCGGACTTGATTTCCGGCGCATTCAGTTTACTCCGGACCTTCTTCCTGCGGATGTAAGCGGAACTCTTATATATGAGCAGGGAAAAGGAACTTTCAGCGTGCGGAAAGGACCTGTCTTTTCAAATGTGGTTCTTGCCGACGAAATAAACCGCGCGCCTGCAAAAGTCCAGTCTGCGATGCTTGAGGCTATGGAAGAAAAGCAGGTTACTATTGGTGAGGAAACCTACAAGCTGCCTGAGCCGTTTTTTGTTCTTGCCACGCAGAATCCTATTGAACAGGAAGGAACTTATAATCTTCCGGAGGCGGAACTTGACCGTTTCCTTTTAAAGCTCAATGTGTCTTATCCTTCCGCGGAAGAAGAGGTTGAAATTGTAAAAACTCAAGGCTCGGCGGCGAAAGTTCCTGTAAACCGTGTTCTTACGCCAATGGATCTGCTTAATTTCAGGGAGATGAATTCGCAGATTGCATGCGACAGTAAGATTGTTGAATATATTGTGCAGCTGATTTCCGTAACGCGTCCAAGCCTGAAGAAAAAAACAGAGCACGACATAACGCGCTACATAACTTTCGGGGCTTCGCCGCGCGCAGGCATCGCTCTTCTTCAGTGCGCAAAAGCCACTGCGCTTCTTGCGGGACGTTCCTTTGTCCTTCCTGAGGATGTAAAAAAGGTCGCGCCTCTTGTTCTTCGCCACAGAATTGTTCTTTCATACGAGGCTGCCGCGGACAATATTTCTGCGGATGAAATTATTGCGAAAATTCTTGATTTCATCCCGGTACCTTAGTTATGGAACATTTACTTTCAGGGTCGAAGGATTCTTTATTTCAAAAAGCGACATATCTCCGCATTGCCGCCAGAAAACTTGCCGACAGCATGAGGAGCGGCGGATTCCGTTCTCTTTACCGCGGCCAGGGAATTGAATTTGCCGGTGTCCGCGAGTATCTGCGCGGCGACGATGTCCGCTCAATCGACTGGAATGTTACTGCCCGGATGGGAAAACCGTTTGTCAAGATGTTTGACGAAGAGCATGAGCTCGAAATTTTTCTGATAGTTGACCGTTCCGCCTCGATGTTTACCGGCTCAAAAGGCAAGGTGAAGTATGAGACTGCCGCGGAAGTCGCGGCGCTTCTTGCTCTTGCCGGCGAGCTGAACGAAAGTCCTGTCGGCGCTGTTTTTTTTGACGGAAAAATACATTTTTCATGCGCTCCGGAGTCTGGCCGCGAACGCACCATGCACATACTTTCCAGGCTTGATGAATTTGACGGCGCGGTAAAGGGCTCTGTCCTTGGAAACGCGATTACCGGCGCTGTGAAAATGCTAAGGCATCATTCGCTTGTTTTTGTTATTTCTGATTTCAGGAATTCGGGCTGGGAAGAACCTTTTAAACTCTTGTGCCAGAAAAATGACGTTGCGGCTATACGCATTGCGGATTCAACCGACTGGGAGCTTCCTGACGCAGGAGCGTTTGAATTTATGGACAATGAAACCAATTTTCAGATGATTCTTCCGACTTCCTCTGGTGAATTTAAGTCTGCGTGGCGCGATTCCTACAGAAGAAGAACTGCCCGGCTGGAAGATTTCTGCGCCCGCCGCGGGGCAGGTTTTGTATCTGTCTCAACCGAAGAGGATTCCGTCCGTATTCTCCTGAACTTTTTTGCTTCAAGGAATTCTGGAAGCGGCAGGTGGGGGAACAGATGAGCATGACTTTAAAAAGATTTTTTCCGCTTTTAATTTTATTTTTTTCTTCAATCTATGTTTTTGCCCAGACTGAAACCAGCCAGATGGTTCTGCCAAAACGGATTTATGTGGGCGACACTGCGGAGCTTCACTATACGTTCAATTCAAATGTGGATTTTTTCCCGAACGAGGAAACCCTTGATGAAAAGCCTCTTATTCTTGAAAAACTTCCGTTTGACTGCGACAACGAGAATTTTACGCTGAAAAAAGCGGTGATTCAAAAAAACGGTCTTCTGTACACTGTGGTCTTTACTTTTACGCCATGGAAGGTAGGAAGCCTGGATTTTCCGCAGTTTGATCTTCTTTCCGCGGTTTTTGGAACTCAAAATTCCGTTCCTTTTGTAATCAGTCCTAAGTCAATAGAAATTTCATCTATACTTACAAATGACGAAGATTCGTCGCTGCGTGGAATAAAAGGGCCGCTCCTTTTTCCGGGAACGATTTACGTGATTTATGCGCTGACCATACTTTTTGTCGCGGTTCTTGTTATTCTTCTTCATACAGTCTTGAAGTGGCAGGAAATTTCATCAAATTGCAGGCAGAAAAAAATACTTAGGGCTTATGCAAAAAATGCAAGGAGCGCCTTGAGGCAGTTCAGAAAACTTGAAAAAAATTCGCTTCGCATAAATGATGTCGCCTTTTGCCTTGCGGTTCAGCAGATTTTCAGATATTACCTTACGGTCCGCTTCGGAAGAAAATTCGATGCTCTTTCAACGGAACAGATTTCCTCTGAATTCGAAAAGCTTACGGCCGGAACAATGAGCGACTTTATGCGCGAGAATGTTTCTTCTGTGCAGGATATTTTCCGCCGCGCGGACTACATACGTTTTGCGCACGGTTCTCTTGACTCCAGACGGGAACCTGCCAAGGTCTATGCCGCGGAGCTTCAGCCTGATGAGCGTGCGGTGATAATTGCAAATTCGCGCACTATAATAAAAGCGTTTGAGACAGGAGGGGAAGATGCCTGATTTTCAGAATCCAGCGGCTTTTCTTCTGCTTATAATGATTCCACTTTTGTTTATTTTCAGAAAAGCCGGAATTTTTTCCAGACCATCGATTATTGTGACTCTTTCTGACTGGAACGGAAAGAATTTCCAGTGGCGCAAGCCTGCCCGAAGGTTCGCCTCCGTTCTTTCAAAGGCGCTTGTTATCGCAGGCTATGTTATAGTTGTCGTTGCGTTTTCCGAGCCTATCCTTTACAGGCAGGAACGTGTATATACTTCGCGCGGAACGGATATAGTGTTCGTGGTGGACATAAGCCCGAGCATGGCCGCGAAGGATATGGGCAGTTTTACGCGCCTTGAGACGGCGAAAACTTCAATTAAAAAACTGGTGGAATCTAATCCAGGGGCGACTTTTGGCGTTGTCGCAATGGGCGAGGATGCGGCGATTATTATTCCGCCTACGATTGACCAGAAAATTTTTGCAGAGCGCCTTGACTCAATCAGCATAGGCCAGCTTGGAAACGGAACCGCAATCGGAACTGGTGTCGCTACGGCTGTCTTCCATCTTGCCGGTTCGGCAGCGCCAAAAAAGTGCATTGTGCTTCTTACAGACGGAGAGAACAATTCCGGGGCGATCCATCCTGAGACAGCGGCGGAGCTTGCGAAGCGTAATAATGTCGCGCTTTATGTTCTGGGAATCGGCACGAACGGCTCGGTTCCTCTTGAATACACTGACCCAGTGACCGGAAAAAACTATTCTGGCTATCTTAATTCTTCCTATAGCGAGGAAGCCCTTAGGAAACTTGCGGTTGCCGGCGAAGGAAGATTTTTTGAGATAAAATCGCTGAATGACTTTAACCTTGCGCTTTCAATGATTGTGAACAGCCAGAGCGTTGTGCAGACTTATCATTCAAAGACCGTAAGCTGCGATTATTACGACAAGCTTCTTTTTGCGGCGGGAATTCTTTTTGTCTTAAGCTGGTGCGTAAAACGCATATTCTTAAAGGAGGCAATCTGATGGAAGCCCTGAATTTTTCGTGTCAGCGGCCTTACGCATTGTACGGTCTTGTGCTTTTAGTGCCGGCGCTGATTATTTCGGTTTTTCAGTTTAAAAAAGCCCACAAGAATCTAAAGTTTTTTACGGTAAAGGATAAAAGTTCTGTTGTGGCCAGAAGAATGAAAAATTTCGCGCTTATGTATGGAGTCCGCACATTTTGTGTTTCTGTTGCCTGGGTTATGCTTGTGCTTGCTTACGCCGGGTTTTCGTGGGGAACGTACCTTGCTCCGGTCCATACTTCAGGAACGGCTGTTTCCCTTGTTTTTGACATTTCCTACAGCATGAACGCAGATGACGCTTCTTCAGGTCTTACCCGGCTTGAAGCGTCTAAAAAATACGCAAAAATGCTTCTTTCCCATATTCCTGACACGCAGATTTCTGTGGTTCTTGCAAAAGGCGATGGAGTTACGGTTCTGCCCTTGACGGATGACAGGTCTGCGGTTGAATCTCTTATAGATTCCCTTTCTTCAAATTTTATGAGCTCTACAGGAACAAGTCTTGGAAAAGGAATAAGGTGCGCCCAGAAATCGTTTCCGTCGAATTTTTCCTTTAAAAATTCAATCTGGGTTTTTACGGACGGAGAAGAAACCGATTCTCTGCTTGAAAATTCGCTTGTAAGCTGCGTAAACCAGGGAATCTCGGTGAGCCTTATCGGTTTTGGAACTGAACGCGAGACAAAGGTTCTTGCCGGCGACGGAAAAACTTTTGTGCTTACGGCTTTGCGCTCTGAAAATATGAAGGCCGCCTGCGCCGCCGCGATGAAAAAAAATTCAGCGGGCGGAGTTTCTGACCTTCAGATTTCGTATATTGACGCGACAGAACCTGGTTCTGCGTTGACATTGCTTGACGGAATAAAAATAAATTCTGTTTCAGATTCAGAAAAAAACGGTGTTTCTTACGAAATCAAGCCTGTTCAGCGTTATTCGCTTTTTCTTGGTCTTGGAATTCTTTTCAGCGTGCTGAGCTATGTAATCACGGAGCTTGATCCTGAAGGCATCGCTGAAAAATTTAAGAAAACCGCCGCGCTGATTGTGGTCTGCATGCTTTTTGTTTCATGCAGTGGCAAAAATTCTGTTTCCGGCGCAAAAAATATTATGGAAGGCTCGTGGTTCTGGTATCAGAAAAAATACAACGACTCTGTCGCCAAGTACCTTCAGACTGTTTTTGATGCCAGGGAAAGCGGAAATTCGCTGCTGGAGCAGTATGCGGTCTACAATCTTGCCACAACCTATCTTGTTCAGAATGAAAATGACGTGGCCCTTGAACGCTACGCTCAGCTTGAAAATGTTGAGGACAAGAATGTGCGCTATGCGGTTTTTTACAATTGCGGAATTATTGCGAACCGGAAAGGAAATTACGTGGAAGCGGCGAAATGGTTCAGGAACGCGCTTAAGATTGACGGAACAAAAATCGATGCGAAAATCAATCTTGAGCTTTCGCTTATGAACGCTGAAAAAGAAGCGAAGTCAAAGGCGAATGTCCAGAACCAGGTTTCGGAGTCAAGGACTTCCTCGACTATGGAAGAATCAATATTTGCAAGAATTCGGGAGTATGACAAAAAACAATGGAAAAACAGCCAGAAATCAGAAAATTCAAATTCGTCGCAGGATTATTAAAAAAAATTCTGATTGCAATGTTTTTTGCTGTTTTGCCTGAGCCTGGCTTTTCGCAGCAAAAACTAACGGTCAGCATAATCAGAAATCTTCAGGTAATGCCTGTGAATAAGATAAACTTCAGTTCCGCCGACTGCGCCTTTGAGCTGAAAATTCCCTATGTAAAATCGGATTCAGTTCAGGCTCAGATTCCTGATTTGCCTAACGGGGTGAATTTTGTTTCTCTCCGCCGCTCCGAATATTCAGATGAAAACAAAGTCAGCGGCACAAAGATTGAGCTTTGGCTGAACTTTGCCGAGGCTAAGACTTACCGGCTTCGCTCTATGCGCGTTTATATAAATTCAAGGCTTTACTATATCCAGTTTGCGCCGGTTGTGATTTCTGAAAATCCAAGGAATATAATGCCGCGGCTGGTGGTTACTTTTGAAAACGGCAAGGAGCTTATAAGCCAGAGGCGTGGAAAAACTGCCGAGGAGGCGAAATTTTCCGTGCCGGCTGGAGAGCCTGTGAAATTTACGGTTTCGCTGCAGTATGCGGTTCAGATAATTTCATATTCGTGGAAAGTTCCAAAAAACGCGATTGTCCGCGAGCTGGAGCAATATGACATTACAAAAGGGACTTTAAGAAGCTCCGAATTCAGCGAGGAAAAAATTCCGGTTTCTACTTTTGAGTGGGAGCCGCTCTATTCCGGAAAGCTTTCCCTTCCGGAAATGAAGATTATTGCGACTTCGTACAACGGAACTAGAATTGAGCTGAAGCTTCCGGAAACGCTTATTCCTGTTACGGAAGAAATTAAAAAGGCTGAAAAAACAGAGGATGGCGAAGCATATTTTGGCTACGCATTTGCCCGGCGCGCTGTAAAAGCTAAGCCTGCGGCAAGCGAAAAGCTGAGCGAGGAAGATTGCCTTAAGCTGGCGGCGCTGCGCTCGGAAGAAAGACATTCTGTTCCATTTGCAAAAAAATTCCATGAAAGAAAAAACTTTGAAAAAGAACATGGAATTTCAGACGGAGCGATGGAGCCTGCTTATTTCTGGCTGTGGGGAAGCGTAATTCTTCTTTTTCTTTCCGTTGTATTCACGGTTTTTTCTGCCCTTACGCGTAAAGTGCCGGGGATTCTTTCTTTTTCCGGGGCAATGGTTGTGTTTCTTGTGGGAACAATTATTTCCTCAGTTTTTATCTTAAGAACTTACGCAATTTTTAAAGGCGGAAATGTAAGCCCTGTTCCTGAGGAAAGCTCCGCGGCGGTTTCATCGATTGAAAGCGGAAAGCGTGTCCTTGTGGAGCAGCGGGCCGGAGACTGGGTTTTTATCCGCTTTGGTTCTGCCGGCGGCTGGGTAAAAGAAGACGGAATTATTGTTATAGACAAATAGGATGAAAAAATGAATTTTGGCGACATTTTAGACCAGTGGGACAATCAGCAGAAGAAAAACGCGGAAAAACAGAGGCTGAGCGGTCATAATACTGTTTCCCACAAAAAGGCGAATGCTCCTGATGCCGAAGAAAAAGCCGCTATGGAAATGCGGAAAGAATTTTCAGAAGGCTACAACGTTGAAAAAGAAAGCCGGAAACGCATAAATCCGATGGAGCTGTGGCTTCGCAGGTATGGAACTGTTGATAAGGATGCTCTTTCCGAGCAGGAGGCTGCCAGAAACAGGTATTGCAGCCGTTCAAGCCTTGTGGAAATGAGGCCGCAGGCACGTATCGACCTGCACGGATTGAAAAGGGAAGAGGCATGGAACCGGCTGAATTCCTTTGTATCGGAATGTGAATCGAAAGGAATCAGAAAAATTATGATTGTCCACGGAAAAGGCCTGCATACCCGCGGAAGTGACCCGGTTCTTGGCGAGATGGTCAGGAAATTTATTGAGCAGGACAAGCGGCTTGGAACTTCAGGACATCCTGATTCAAGCGCGGGCGGAAAAGGCGCTACCTGGGTGATATTAAAAGACAATCTTTTTAAATAAAAATATTGTAATCAGAAGCGAATTTAATTATTTTTTTATTGTAGGTCGAACCTAAATGCGAGGAATACATTGAACGATTACTATTCAATTTTGGGAATTTCAAAAAATGCAACCCAGGAAGAAATAAAAAAAGCGTATAGAAACCTTGCCTTTAAGTATCATCCGGACAGAAACCCGGACGACAAGCAGGCAGAAGAAAAATTTAAAAAAATCTCGGAAGCGTACGATACTTTAGGCGATGAAAAAAAGCGCGCCGAATACGACAGGTTTGGTTCCGCAGGCACAAGCTATAATTCAGAAAATTCATATTACCAGAACAGTTATCAGAATTACTATCAGCAGCAGTCATATTCAGATCCGTTCGGTTCGGAAGATTCTTTCTGGCAGTGGTTCAACAGTTCCGCCGGTCAGAATTCCAGAAGAAATTCAAGCTATTACTACGAATATGGAAATTCTCAGAAGAATTATTCAAAGAAGAGTTTGTGGACTGAATTTTTTATGAAAGTCGGTCAGATTTTTATAGGACTTTTCTTTTTCAGGTTTTCCTGGATTATAATTCCGTTCGGACCGCTTTTGTGCCTTGGTCTGCTTGCGACAGGTATTTCCGGAGCTGTTCGCGCGCTCCGGATGATATTTAAGCCTAACGCTGACGGAAAATAATGCGGCCTTTGTCCAGGTCGTAAGGTGAAAGGGCGACTTTTACGCTGTCGCCAGGAACAATTCTGATGTAATGTTTGCGCATTTTTCCAGAAAGGTGCGCCATAATCATATGTCCATTCTGCAGTTCTACACGGAACATTGTGTTAGGCAATGCTTCTTTTACAATTCCTTCAACTTCAATAGCTTCTTCTTTAGCCACGATTCCTCCAAAAAAAAATCGAAAAAGTTTTGCGTTTTTAAGATTTTATACTATATTAGTATGTACCAAAATAAAAAGGCTTGTCAACAATGGTGAAAATTACTACCGACTACAAAGTTGACCTGTGGGAGAAAAATATGGACGAAAAATTTATTGCCAGCATTAAAGAAAAACTTCTGGAGCAAAGAGCGACGATTCTTTCTGCTCTTGAATCACAGACAAGTGATTTGAAAAATCTTGTAAAGCCAATCGAATCTGGAGATGAGGTTGATATTGCCAGCGATGCGGTTGACAGGACATTGCTGGACTCTTTGAGCGCTCAGGATGCGAACAGGCTTAAGCAGATAGACAATGCGCTTGAACGAATCCGGAACGGAAAATACGGAATATGCCTTGGTTGCGGAAAAGAAATTCCTCAGGCGCGTCTTGAAGCGATTCCCTATGCATTTATGTGCGTGAACTGCGCAAGCACTGCCGAACGCCGCAACAGGTAATCATATTTTTTGAAATTTAATTTTTTTATCGTCGTCAATAAAAGCCAGTTCTGTGTAGCCGGCTTTTGTTGCGGCTGAAAGCGCTGTGCCGAACGCGCAGTCAAGATTTTCCTTTGAATGTGAATCCGAGCTTATTGTTACGGGAACGTTCCGTTCGTGCAAAAGCGCAAGAAACTCGTCTGAAGGGTAGACACCTTTCATGTAGCCGCGCGCTATTGCTCCGGTGTTGATTTCTGCGATTACTCCGGATTTTTTAATTGCGTCTGCGGTTTCCTTTATTTCTTTTCTGTACCAGCTGTCGTTTTCGCTGAACATTTTAAGGACGTCATTGTTCTTGCGTATTAAATCCGCGTGTCCTATTATTGAAAAGCTGCATTCGGAAAGCATTTGCCGTTCAAGCCTGAAATATTCGCAGACAAGTTTCCTTGAGTCTCCGCCGTAAAGTCCGTCGATTTTTTCCTTAAGCAGGCTGGGACTGTAGTCAACGCAAAGGCGTCCTTTTTCTGAGAAGACATAGTGAACTGAACCGATTATAAAATCCGGCGAAAGTTTCTTGTAGCGTTCAAAATCCGGTTTTGTGACAGGAGGAACGTAGTCGGCTTCGAATCCCAGCAGAATTTTAAGTTTTCCGCTGAATTTTTCTTTTGCGGAATTTACGGCATTTATGTAAGCGTTGAAATCGTCTGGCTGAATGTGCCATGAGCCGGCAAAAGGGTACATGCTGTGGCTGGAAAAGCCCAATATGTCAAAGCCTTTTTCAATCGCCGCCCGCGCGATTTCTTCAGGGCTGCCTTTTCCGTCGCAAAAATCTGTGTGCGTGTGATAATTTGTTTTTAACATTTGTGGTCCCACTTGTTTGTTTTTAATAAGAATAAGTTGAAGCTTTCTTCAAATTCAAGCAGCTTAAGAAGCGCCTCGTCTGATTTTTTTTCAATTGCCGCCTGGTTCATTTTTGCGGCGATGTTTGCAAGCTTGTTTGCGGAAATCGCCGCGGAACTTCCCTTTAAAGTATGTGAAACCCGGTGAAGCTCCCCAAAATTCCTTGTTTCAATGAATTTTTTGCTGGAAATTAAAAATTCGCCGGTCTGGTCGATGTAGTCAAGGATAATCTGGTTTCCCAAGTCCCAGTCGCTTCCGATTGTGTCTTCAAAATCCTGTATGTCCCATAACTCATCGTTCGCTATTGTTTTTTTCTGTTCAGTTGTGAAAATCTCGGTCGCTTTTGAAAGTCCTATGATGATGTTCCATTTGTCCAGCAGCTCAAGAACTTTTTCGCGCTTAAACGGCTTTACAAGGATGTCGTTTATTCCAATGTCCTTGTATTTTTCAAAAGTCGAGGAATCGTTGTTTGCGGTGCAAGCGATTATGATTCCGGTATATTTTTTTTGCCGCAGAATTCTTGTTGCTTCTGTTCCGTTCAGGACCGGCATTTGAATATCCATAAAAATTATCTGGATTTCAGGATTTTTTGAAATCAGGTTAAGAGCCTGCATTCCGTTTTCCGCCTGGAAAATTGTCGCCCCGAATTTTTTAAGAAACTGCACAAGGATTTCGCGGTTTACATGATGGTCTTCCGCCACAAGAATTTTTATTCCTTTTATAAGTTCGTTTTTTTTATCAAGATTTTTGTTTTCCTCAATTACATCGAGCATTTTTGCAGAAGGAATTTCGCCGTTTGTGTCAATAAGCAGCGCATCCAGTTTTTCCCGGCGGATCGGTTTGTATAAATACCCTGCGAACCAGTCCAGCAGCTTCATTTTTGCCTCGCGCCCCATTTGTCCTTCCGGAACAAGCATGTAGAGCTTGGTTTTTTCAAGAAGCGGCGAATTTTTGATTTTAGAGGCAAGATGCCAGCCTTCTACAACCGGCATAATCATATCAATAAAGACGATTTCAAAAGGATTTCCGAGCTGTTCGGCGTATTGCATTTTCAGGAACGCCTCCTCGCCGTTTGAGGAGGTTTGTATGTTCTGAAGTCCGATTGAGTTAAGCTGATGCGCGAGACTTTTACGCACAAGGTTGCTGTCGTCAACTATAAGAATCTTTGTTGTGGCGGGAACAGGAGGAACGTAGGAGGCGGGAATCAATGAATTTTCTGAGATTTCTGTCTTAAGCGGTACTGTGAACCAGAAAATTGAGCCGCCGTAAGGATTCTTTTTTACACCTATCGAGCCGTTCATTTTTTTTACAAGAAGTTTGCAGATTGCAAGGCCAAGCCCCGAGCCTCCGTATTTGCGTGTAAAGGATGAGTCGCCCTGATAGTAACTTTTAAAAAGGGAATCCATTTTGTCTTCGCTCACGCCGATTCCGCTGTCTGTAACCTGAAAAAGCAGGTCTTCGTTCTGACGGGTAAGCTCAAGGTGGATGTAGCCGCAGTTTGTGAATTTCACCGCGTTTTTCAGAAGGTTCAGCAGTATCTGCTGGATTCGCGTCGGGTCTCCTGAGACTGTGTCCGGAATGTTGCTGTAGTCAATGTCTGTTACAACTTCGATTTCCTTGTTGTACGCTTCTATTCCGATAAGGTGCGCGACATTTTCTGTGAGCGTTTTTACGTTGTAGGGAATATTTTCAATAAGAAGCTTGTGTGATTTTAATTTTGAAAAATCAAGTATGTCGTTTACAAGGGCTAAAAGAACGTCCGCGCCGTAACGAATCTGCCTTACATATTCAATCTGCTCCTTGTTCAGCCGCGTGTCTGAAAGCAAGTCCAGCGTTCCGATTACGGTTTGTACAGGCGTTCTTATTTCGTGAACCGCATTTGCGATAAAAAGTTCGTTTGGAATATCAAATTCTTCCGGCCCGTCGGCCAGTGTGTCCGGCTCTTTGTCCTTATTCATCTGATGATAAAATTTCCTGAACTTTGCGGTTTTGCGATAAAGCTTTTTGCTCCCAGCGAAAGCGCCTGCAGCACGATGTCTTTCCGGATTGCCTGCGAATAAATCACAATCGGAGGTTTGTTCGCAAGCCCCTGAAGCCTTTTTAAGGTGTCAAAGCCGGAAACGCCAGGCATAAGTATATCAAGGATGATTGCCTTGTACCTTTTTTTCGACATATTTGCAAGAAAGTCTATGCCGCTTGAAAAAAGGTCGACTTTATATCCTGCCTGTGTAAAACCGGCGTAACAAAGCTTTAGGGTAATCTGGTCGTCATCTATTATGGCTATAGTTTCATCGGTTGCGGAGCTTCCTGTTGTGTTCTGGGTTTTGCCTGGAACAGATGTGTCTTTTTCTTCCGTGCTTTCCGGCTGTGCTCCGGACATGGCTGCAGTTGCGTCTGAAGAAAAACGCATTTCAATTGAACCGTCCGAGTCTAAATCAGAGGTTGAAAGAATTCTGTCGGCAATTAAATCAGAAACTCGGGAAGTGTTCGAGCTTTCTACAAAATAGTTCAATACCTGCGAAATATCAGTGGCGACTTCAATTCCGTCGTACTGCGGATGTCCATCTATAAGCTGCTGGGTAAAAGTGCTGAAAGAAAGAACCTTTACGTTTTTTGTATGAACTTTTGTGTTTGAAAGAATGTTGTCTATCAGAAGCTCAAGGTTCAGACCGTCAACAAAGCTAAGCTCAAGGTTTGTCATCATAAGGATGATTTTAGGAACTTCTATTTCGTTGTTTTCAATTATTTCTGAAAGCTTGTATTTTAAAAGTGAAAGTTTTTCGCGGTTCAGACCCTGCGCTATTTCTATAAAGATGATGTCGCTGTTCCTGTGGATGTCCAGCACGCACGGAGTGGAATCCATGGAAAACGCCGTGTGAAGGATTCTTCCGATTGATTCAAAAAAGATGTCGAATTTTATTGGTTTTATAAAATATTTATGAATGCCGAGCTTTGCATAGGTTCCAATTATGTTTTTGTCCATTTTCGGACCGGTCGCAATCGTTGGAATTCTGGAAGCGTTCGGATTGGCTTTTATTTTCTGGAAAAGCTCCATTATTGAATCCGGATCGTCAAAGTCATTTATATCGATGATTACAAGGTCGGGCAAGACCGACGTGATTTTTATGAGCGCATCGCGTTTTTCCTGGGTTATTATAACGTTAACCTTTTCCTCCGACAGTTTGTTCTTTAAAAACTCTCGGAACATCGGAGGCGCATCGATAATAAGTACGTTCTTCATATAGATATTTTATATCGATTTATAGCGTAATGCAAGATTTCTGTGGCAACTGAACAGGGCAAACGCATTATAAATGTATTCAGCAAAAAACTTGCTCCCAGTCACGGTTTCGTGGTTCAAAATCGCGCAATAATGCGCTACACGCTGATTGTTGCAAAGTAACTATAGAATTGACCGCTCTCGCGGTCTCAACAATCAGAGTGTTTTTGACCACGAAACCGTTCCTTCGCGCAAAGTTTACTTAAATTATTTATAATGCGTTTGCCCTGGGCAACTGAAAACACGCTTTTTGACTGCTAAAATCAATTTTGCTGAACACAATTGCGGACTTGTTTTTCACTGTCGTTGTTTTATGGACAAAATCTGCGGCGCAAATCTGGAAGCTCCAAAGGCACAATTCCAAAGCGGCTTGCAAAATCCCTGGCCTTCCAGGCGTTTATGATAACATCCTGAGGATTGTGGGCATCAGAATTGCATATTACGCGGACATTTGAAAGAGAAGCCATTTCCCAGAACTCAACAAACGGATAAGGGTATCGCATTCCGCGCTTTGTATTGTTCGGAGTTTTTGTTGTTCCAAGGCCGTTTATTTCAATAGGCAAATCCAAATCGGAAGCCGCATCCAAAATCGCCTGGCTGCATGCCTTCGCCTGGTCGTCCCATTCCTTGTGGCCTGCCATAAACAGATCCGGGTGGGCAAGAAAAGCGAAATGTCCGCTCCGCATTCCATTTATGGTCTGGTCAATGTATTTATTTAAAAGAGAGGGGTTTTCAACATCGGAAATATAGATATGGCTTGAGCCGTCTGTAACCCAGTGCGAGCCAAGGACCAGATAATCCGCGCCAAAATTCGCCTTAAGCTCGTCATACCAGCCGGCGAAGGATTCTTCCCATTCACATTCATAGCCCTGATAGATAGGAAACGCCGCGTTTTTCTTTGCCTCTTTAATCCATTCGCTGTATCCAGATGCTTCTTTTGTAGTCATCCTTATTTCCGGCCAGCAGTCAAAAAAATCTTCCGGATAAGGGCAATGGTCGGAAAATCCCAGGGCGGAGCAGCCTTCCTTCATAGCCTGATTGACATAATCAACCGGCTGTCCTTTCGCATGATGGCAAAGCTCTGTGTGCGTATGAAAGTTAGAGATTGACTTCATATATATTTAATTCTAGTAAAAAAGAAAAATTGTGTTAAGGACACGAATTGATTCTATTTTTGAAAATATTTTACTGCTATTTTGTCCTGTGTTTTTCAGGGATTTTTTCTATTCCCATCTCTGCAAGTTTTTTGTACGAGGCTGGAATCGTACCTATTTCCGCATTTGAATAAATTCCAAGGATTTCGTCGAATTTCCGGTATGCCTCGTCATATTTTTTCTGTTTAAGGTAAAGGTGTCCCAGCTCGTAAGAGGCTTCTATGTATGTGGCTGTATCCATTCCGTATCGCTGAATTACGGTGATGTAATAGGTTTCTGCGGCGGTGTAATTTGAAACTTCAAGAGCGTCCTGTCCCATCTGGATGAGCTGCGTTGAGGTTGCGTTTTCTGGAATCTTAGGCACTGTGGCGCAAGATGCGAAAAAAAGACCGGAAGCCAAAATAAAAAAAAGTCTGATAGTTAATTTCATAGGGTTATTTTATAGTTCTAACGGGAAAAAGGCAATATTTTTTATTTGGCAGAAATTCCGGGCTTTTTGTAAAAAGAATAAAAGCGCAGGCAGGTTTGCAATTTGTGAAGATTTTTGGCGATTGAATTAATTAAAGTGCGGAGCACCCGAATTCGAGCCAAATCCATCTGAGCAAATTGGAAATCTGCCGAGAGCGTTCTTTCATAATTTGCAAAAAAAACTCGAAATTAAGGCTATATAATAAATTCGTTCTTGTTTATCGTGCTTTTTGGCTCTATAATAATTGCTATATTTTTGGAGGATTTAAAAATGAAAAAATTGTTTGCTGCCGCCGCTATCTGCGCGGTTGCCGTTGCTTTTTCAGGATGTTCAAAAAAGAAAGCTGAAGGCTCAAAATCAGGCGAAAGAAAGTTAAAGATTGGTGTTGTACAGCTTGTTGAACATTCTGCTTTGGATGCAAACTACAAGGGGTTTGTCGCTGGACTTGCTGAAGCTGGCTATGTAGACGGAGAAAATATAAAAATTGACTACCACAATGCTCAGGGAGAGCAGGTAAACTGCGTTACAATCGCGGAAAAACTTATCAATGACCGCGATGACTTGATTTTTGCGATTGCGACTCCTGCGGCTCAGGCTGTCGCGAACCTTACAAAGGATATTCCGATTCTTATTTCTTCTGTTACTGATCCTGAGTCTGCAAAGCTTGTTCAGAAGAACACAGCGCCGGGCGGAAATGTTACAGGAACTTCAGACCTTACTCCGTGCGCGGCACAGATGGAGCTTCTTAAGAAAATTGTTCCTGACGCAAAGACAGTCGGAATGCTTTACTGCTCTAGCGAACAGAATTCATATTTTCAGGTTGAGCTTGCAAAGGCTGCCTGCGATAAGCTTGGGTTGAAATATATTGATGGAACAGTTTCAAATGCGAACGAGATTCAGCAGGTTGTTGGAAATCTCTGCGGAAAAGTTGATGTTATTTATTCTCCTACAGACAATATGATTGCGGCCGGAATGACTTTGGTTTCTCAGGTTGCGAATGAATATAAAATTCCGGTGATCTGCGGTGAGGAAGGCATGGTGAACGCTGGCGGTCTTGCGACTTACGGAATCAACTATTATGAACTTGGAAAGCTTACTGCAAAAATGGCTGTGGAAATTCTTCGCGACGGAAAAAAGCCTGCGGAAATGCCGATTGAAAGTCTTCAGAAGTTTGATCTTAAGGTAAATGAAAAAACTGAAAAAATTCTTGGAATTACAGTTCCAAGAGACTGATTAGCCTGAATGTCGAGTTTGTTGTAAAAAGAATAAAAGCGCAGGCAGATTTGCAATTTGTAAAGATTTTTGGCGGTTGAATTAATTAAAGTGCGGAGCACCAGAATTCGAGCCAAATCCATCTGAGCAAATTGGAAATCTGCCGAGAGCGTTTTTCATAGTTTGCAAAGAAAAACTCGAAATTAAGACAAATTAGTATTCAATCTTTTTTTTGGAGCGCATGATGGCCGTTTTATTTGCGATGGAGGGTGCTGTTGCCCAGGGAATTCTCTGGGGACTTATGACACTTGGAGTTTATCTTACTTTTAGAATTTTGAACGTGGCTGACATGACCGTTGACGGAAGTTTCGCCGCTGGCGGAGCTGTTACAGCAATTCTTATTGTAAAAGGAATGAATCCTGTTCTTACTTTGCTGTTTGTTTTTATAGTTGGAATGCTGTGCGGTCTTGCGACCGGTTTTATGAACACCAAGTTAAAGATAAATATTCTGCTTGCAAGTATTTTGACTCAGATTGCGCTTTATTCCATTAATATCCGCATTATGGGAAAAGCCAACACGCCTCTTTTGGGAAATTCCACAATGATGAGCATGCTGAAGGATTTTTCCGGCGGAAGACTTACAACAACTTCTGTTTCGTTGATAATAGGGCTGGTTGTTGTAGGAATTATTATTGCCCTTATGTACTGGTTTTTCGGCACAGAGATTGGAAGCGCCGTGCGCGCGACAGGAAGCAATGAGCACATGGTCCGCGCGATGGGTGTAAACACAGATAATACAAAAATGCTTGGACTTATGATTTCCAACGGAATGGTCGCGATGAGCGGCGCGCTTGTTGCGCAGAGCCAGGGCTACGCGGACGTTGGAATGGGAACAGGAACAATTGTAATCGGTCTTGCAAGCATTATTATTGGTGAAGTTATTTTTGGCGCAAGATTCGGCTTCTGGTGGACGCTTTTAAGCGCGGTTTTTGGTTCGGTTATTTACAGAATTGTAATTGCGGTAGTCCTTCAGCTTGGATTAAAATCAACAGACTTGAAGCTTTTGACCGCCCTTATAGTTGCGGTGGCGCTAAGTGTTCCGGTTGCAAAGGCAAAAATTGACCGCCGGCGCCGGAGCCTGCCAGGAATGAATTTGAATGAAGAGGAAAACACTCGCCATGTTCAGATAAAAAAGCATGGTGAAAAATAATAGAGGTCTGCAATGCTGAAACTTTTTAATATAACAAAGACTTTTAATCCTGGAACAATAACAGAAAAGAAAGCGATTCGCGGTGTGGACCTTGAAATTGATGACGGCGATTTTATTACCGTTATCGGTGGCAACGGAGCCGGAAAATCAACCTTGCTGAATATTATAGCCGGCGTTCATTACACTGATACCGGTTCAATTGTGCTGGATGGCGTTGATTTGACCGGTCGTCCTGAATATGAGCGTGCGAAATATCTTGGGCGCGTGTTTCAGGACCCGATGATGGGAACCGCGGCAAATATGTCTATAGAAGAAAACCTTGCGATGGCGATGCGCCGCGGAAAAAGACGCGGCTTGAGCTGGTATGTTCAGCCTGCTGAAAAAAAAGTTTACAAGGAAAAACTTGCGCTTTTGGATTTAGGTCTTGAAAACCGGATGAATGCAAAGGTCGGGCTTCTTTCCGGCGGACAGCGCCAGGCTTTGACGCTTTTGATGTCGACATTGCAGAAACCTAAGCTGCTGCTTTTGGATGAGCATACAGCGGCTCTTGACCCTAAAACCGCGAAAAAGGTTCTTGAGCTTACTGAGGAATTTATTGCCCGCGACAAGCTTACGGCTTTTATGGTGACGCACAATATGAAAGATGCGATTCGTTACGGAAACCGCCTTATTATGATGATGGACGGAAAAGTTGTTTACGATGTAAAAGGCGAGGAAAAGAAAAATCTTACAGTTGAGGATTTGCTTCAGAAATTCAGCGTGAACGGTGAAGTGAACGACAAGATGGTTTTGGGCTGATTTATGAACAAATCAATGCAGAATACAACTCTGGTTTACATTGAAAAAGATTCAAAATATCTTATGCTCCACCGCACAAAAAAGCAGAACGACTACAATCACGATAAATGGATTGGAATCGGCGGAAAATTTGAAGATGCGGAAAGCCCGGAAGAATGTATTTTGCGGGAAACAAAAGAAGAAACTGGTCTTACGCTGAACGAAATAGAGTACCGCGGAATAGTTACTTTTGTAAGCGATGAAAATTTCACAGAATATATGCACATTTTCTGGAGCAATAATTTTTCCGGCGCTCTGAAGGAATGCGACGAAGGCGAGCTTGAATGGATTGAAAAATCCAGGATGAACGCTTTGCCGCACTGGAAAGGCGACGAGATTTTTCTGAAGCTGCTTGAGCTGCGCGCTCCGTTTTTTTCGCTTAAACTTGTGTATGAAAAAGGAATCCTTTTAAGCGCGACGCTGAACGGCAAAAAACTTGAGATTTAGTTTTATGCTGAACCAGTAAATTGAAAAAGCGGAAGGAAAAAGGCAAGTTTGGCGTCATTGAAGTGCTTTTTGCCGAATGGCATAAAAGAATTATTGAGCATTTTCTGAAAGAAAAGCGCAGATAATTCTTCCCAAAAAACACTTCACCATAGCCAATACTTGACTTTTGACTGGAAGCTTGTTCAATTTATTTCACAATAATAAAAACTTGATATTTAATTTTTTTTTACCGAACCAGAAGCCAGATGGTAAATTTATGTCTATAAACAGAATTGTGTAAAGAGTGCAAAATTGATAAAATTGTAGTGAAAAAAATGCGTTAGGGTATGGAGCCACGCCGCAGGCGGCCACCGAGCGGCAGCGAGGGGCTGAGCGTAGCGGAATGGCGGAACACCCGGCCTGAACGAGCGGAATGAAATGACGCGAGTGAGGGAAACGCCCATATAGACTTAAGGAGAGTGTACTAAAAAGTCAAATCGAAAATTGATATTTACTCATTGACTTTTTATGGGAGGAATAAATGGCAGATACAATGCATGCTTTGCAGAAAAATCCAAATTGGAAAGGCCGACGAGGACCGGTTGTTCTGGTTATTATGGACGGTGTTGGATACGGAAAATATGTTGAAGGCGATGCTGTAAAGGCTTCTAAAATGAAGTATTTGGACTGGTTTACGGCTAACTGTCCGCACACAAAACTTAAGGCTCACGGAACTGCGGTAGGGCTTCCGAGCGATGATGATATGGGAAACAGCGAGGTCGGACACAATGCGATTGGCTGCGGCCGTGTTTTTGCCCAGGGCGCTAAGCTTGTCGGCGAGTCTATTAAGTCTGGTCTGATGTATCAGGGCGATACCTGGAAAAAACTGATTAAAAATGTAAAGGACAAGGATTCTACGCTTCATTTTATAGGTCTTGTTTCTAACGGAAATGTCCATGGCCATATCGACCACCTTAAGGCTATGGTTGCAGAAGCTAATAAGGAAGGAATTAAAAAAATCCGCGTTCATGCGCTGCTTGACGGCCGCGATGTTGACCCTACTTCCGCGCTGACCTTTGTTACTCCGCTGGAGGAATACCTTGCTTCGTTCAAGGATTCTGACTATAGAATCGCTTCTGGCGGCGGACGTATGTTTATTACAATGGACCGTTACAACGCTGACTGGCCGATGGTTCAGCGCGGCTGGTATGCCCATGTTCTTGGCGAAGGCCGGCAGTTTGAAAGCGCTACAAAGGCGATTGAAACTTACCGTTCTGAGCAGGCCGGGCTTTTGGACCAGGATATGCACGAATTTGTAATTGCGGAAAATGGAAAGCCGGTTGGAACTATTGAGGACGGTGATTCTGTTATTCTGTATAACTTCCGCGGCGACCGTGCTCTTGAGATTACAAACGCTTTTGAGGCTGGAAGCGAATTTAATCATTTTGACAGAAAGCGCGTTCCTGCGTGCGAATATGCCGGTATGATGGAATACGATGGCGATGCGCACATTCCGCATCAGTATCTTGTGAATCCGCCGAGCATTGACCGCACAATGGGTGAATATCTTACAAAGACTGGCGTTCATCTTATGGCGATTTCTGAGACTCAGAAATATGGCCACGTAACTTACTTCTTTAATGGAAACCGTCAGGGTAAATTTGACGAAAAACTTGAGGATTACGTTGAGATTCCTTCCGATGTTGTTCCTTTTGAGCAGCGTCCGTGGATGAAATGCGCTGAAATTACTGATAAAGTTATTGAGGCAATCAAGTCTGGAAAATATGACCACATCCGCCTGAATTATCCTAACGGTGATATGGTCGGTCATACTGGCGTATTCAATGCTGTATGCTGTTCTATGGAAGGAATGGATTTACAGCTTGGCCGTCTTAAGGCTGCTATTGACGAGGCCGGAGGAATTCTGTGTCTTACCGCTGACCACGGAAACAGCGACGACATGTACGAGCACGCAAAAGACGGTTCTGTAAAAATGGACAAAAACGGCGAGCCTAAGCCAAAGACAAGCCATTCTTTGAATCCTGTTCCTGGAATTATCTACGACCCTGAATACAAGGGCGAATACGATAATGAAAAATTGAACGACGGTCTTGGAATTTCCAGCTGGCCTGCTACATTGATGAATCTTATGGGATTTGTTCCGCCGGCGGATTATGACAAGTCGCTTATCAATATGAAATAGTTTGTAAAGGTCTTAAACAGAAAGCTCCCGCAAGATTAGTTTTTTGCGGGAGTTTTTTTATAAAGCTCGAATTTCGAGCTTTATAAATTCAGCACAAAAATTGAATGAGCTACCAGAAAAAGCGCGTCAATTCGCCAAGCTGAGCGTACAAAGTATCAGACTGCGCGATTTTTTTCAAAATCGCTTGCTATCGCTCAGAATGGCTCGGTTGCCGCTTTCTTTTTCTTCCCGCTCATTCAATTTACGGGTTCAGTAAAAAACTCGACATTTGGACTAGATAAAAAGATTTTTTTGCGTATGTGTAGGGCGGATTAGAAAACAGGATAACATTCAAATCCGGCGTTTTTAAGCCTGATTCCCATTGTGCCTTCCGCGTTTTCGTCTACAATCACAAGATAATAGGTTGTTCCGCTGGCTTTTGTTTCTTTCTGGATGTACGCTTTGAATCCTTTTGAGTTTATTTTGTCTGCGAAATTCTGGGCATTTTCCTTTTCGCGGAAAAGTCCGAGCTGCTGATGTCTTGGCTTTGATTCTGTGGAATCTGATTTTTTTTCTGTGGAATTTGAAGCGGCCTTATGTTCGTTTGAAGTTTTTGCTTCCGTTGTGTTTTTTGCTTCCGCCGTATTCGGGGATTTTGTTCCGGATGCTGTTTCTTCATAGGAAATTTTTGGAACCGCCCCTGTCTTTCTAGGCAGAAAATACCAGAACGGAGCCGGATAAATCTGAATTTTTCCGTTTACGATTCCAGTTTCCATTGAAGAGGGAAATTCTTTGTTCAATAAGTCTGCGTATGAAGATTCTGCGGTTATGTACCACAATGTAAGCAGGACTGAAGGTTTTACGGATTTCATTGATTCAAGGTTCGCGTAGGTTTTAAGCATTTCGCAGGGTTCTTTTAAATCTGCGGCGTCTTGCGCCTTGCATAGAATTGCCCATTGTTCGTACAGTTTTATTGTCGCCTGAATTTCAGCGCTTTTTGAATTCCTCACGGCTGAGTTAAGGTAATTTTCTGCGGTTTCCCAGTTTCCGCCGCTTAAGGCGCATCTGGTTGCGTCAAGGACAAGCCGTTCGCTGGATTTTTTCGGCATTCCTTCTGCGTTTCCGGCTGCGATTCCTGCCGCTTTTGCATAAGATTTTTGAGCCGCGTTGAAGTCTGCTGTCGCTTCCTGCAGTGAGCCTAAAAAAGCGTAGGCCGCGCGTTTTTCCGCGGGAACTGTTATTTTTTCAGTTTCTGCCGCGACATACTGAATGGCTTCCTGTGGAGAGTCTTTTTTTACTGCGTTATCCGCGATTTTTTTTGCGGAAAGTTCTTCGGAAAATGCGGTTGCGCATAAGGCAAGAATAACAAGTTGTAAAAGAACTTTTTTCATCAGTTTTGTCCTGTGCGGTCTGCGGAATTTTCTGGCTCCGCTTTTTGTTCTGCTTCTGGTTCGCTGTGTTCTTCCGCAGAGTTGTTTTTAGAATTGTTTTTTGCTGCGGATTTTTTTTCTTTTGGTTCTTTCGCTTTTTTTGTCTTTGTGTTTCTGTGGATAAGCGCAAACGGCAGAGAGCAAATCATTCCGATTGCAAATGAAACTAAGATTGTGAAAAAAACCGGAACATTCTTAAAAGTGTAAAAAACAAGGCTTACGTTGCATTTGTTGTCAAGATTGAAACCCGCGAAAAATGCGATAAAAACAATTCCCGCGATAATTGAAATCAATTTTGCTATCATATTTTCTCCATCTTTATATTTGTTGCTTACGAGTTTACGTTCGTAAACTCGCACGTGTATCTACCGCAGTTCTATTTCTCCTTTAAATGTATGGCCATTTAGCGCAGTTATTTTAACATATATAAATGTTCCTATCAAAGTTTTGTCTGCCGGGAAGCTTACTTTTTCGTCCTGGGCGGTTTTTCCTAGGAGCTCGTTTTTGTTGTCGCGGCTTATTCCTTCTACAAGAACTTTTGCGGTTTGGCCCACGCGTTTTTTCATCTGTTCATCTGTGTGAATCATCTGAAGGTCAATTACGCGTTGAAGCCGCTCTTTGCGTATATTTTCCGGAATCTGCTCCCATTTTGCGGCAGGCGTTCCTTCGCGCGGATTGTAGTAATACATGCATGCTGTTTCGAATCGGACCTGATTCATAAGGTCGAGAGTTAATTCAACATCTTCTTCTGTTTCTGTCGGGAAACCCATCATGATGTCTGTTGTAAGCGAAACATCCGGGATTTTTGATTTTATTTTTTTTACAAGCTCCAGGTACTGTTCGCGCGTGTACTGCCGGTTCATCTTTTTTAAGACAGAAGAAGAGCCGTGCTGAACCGGAAGCGCGATGTGATGGCATATAAGGTCATTTTTTGCAATAACGTCAATCAGCTCGTCCGAAAAATCTTTTGGATTGCTTGAAAGGAATCGCACCCAGCCGATTGTTGAATTTATTTTTTTCAGATGGTCAACGATAATCTGAAGCAAGGCGGAAAAATTTATTTCGTTTCCCATGTAGGTTGATTTATAGCTGTTCACATTTTGACCAAGAAGCGTAATGTCCAGAACTTTGTATTTTGTAAGAACATCAAGCTCGTGAAGTATTTCTTCAACCGGGCGGCTTATTTCTCTTCCGCGGACATAAGGAACTATGCAGTACGTGCAGAAATTGTTACAGCCGTGCATAATCGGAACAAAAGTTGATTTTGCTCCCTGCTCGTAGGAAACGGAGGCGAATTTGTATTTTTCCGTGTCGTCAATCTGGATTCGTTCCTTTTTTTCTGCAACTGCTGTTATTATGTCGCCAAAATGATGTTTTGCGTAAGTTCCAACAACATAGTCGATTACCGGCCAGTCTTTTTGAAGAGAGCCTAAAAGCCGTTCCGCCATGCAGCCCATTACAACAACCGTGATAGGAACAGGATGTTCTTCTACAAGTTTTGTTGCCTTTTCAAAAGATTTATATTTTGCGAATTCGTTTTTATTCCGCACAGCCTTTAGCCCGGTAAAATATCCCAGCCGCCCGAAAATTCTGTTTTCGGCGCTGGCACGGACTGAACAAGTGTTGATTATTGCCATGTCCGCGGTTTCTGCGTCCTCAGATTTTTGCCAGCCACGCGCAATAAGAAGCTGCTCAACAGCCGCAGATTCCGCAAGATTCATCTGGCATCCATAAGTTTCAAAATAATACTTCATAGGTTATAGAATTATATAGAAAAAATCTGAATTATGGTATATGTGGAATTGAGTGTTTTTACTGAATCCACAAATTGAATCAAAACTTAATCTTTCATCACATCTTCACTTCGTTTGCCAGTTCTGAGCCTTCCATGTACGCCTTTACGTTTCCAAGCGTTACATCGGCAATGTTTGAAAGCGCGGTTGTTGTAAGGAATGCCTGGTGTCCGGTTATTATTACGTTCGGGAACGTTAAAAGCCGGGCAAGAACATCATCGGTTATGACTTCGCCTGAGCAGTCTTTGAAGAAGAACGCGCTTTCCTCCTCGTAAACGTCCAGCGCGGCGCCGCCAATATATTTATGCTTTAGCGAATGAACCAGCGCTTTTGTGTCAATCAGCGCTCCTCGGCCTGTGTTGATTATCACGGCGTCATTTTTCATTGATTTAAGGTTATCGTGGTTTACGATATGGTATGTTTCTTCGGTAAGAGGGCAGTGCAGGCTAAGAACATCGCTTTCCTTGAAGATTGTTGGAGTGTCAACGTATTTAAATCCCTTTTCGTCTGCCCACTGATTATTCGGGAACGGATCGCACAGAATGATTTTCATTCCGAGGCCGGCAAGAAGTTCCGCCATGATGCGCCCGATTTTTCCTGTTCCGTAAATTCCTGCCGTAAGTCCGTAAAGGTCGCGGCCGGTAAGCCCTTCAAGGTTGAAATTTGCGGTTTTTGTACGCACATAAGCCTGAGGAATGTGCCGTGTAAGCGAAAGAAGCAGAGAAAGCGCATGCTCGGCAACCGCGTGCGGCGAATAAGCCGGAACACGCAGGACTTTTACGCCATATTTTTCGGCCGCTTTTAAATCTACATTGTTGAACCCGGCGCATCTGAGTACAATAAGTTTTACTTTTTCATCAGCAAGAGCTTTTATGACAGGTTCGTTTGCGACATCGTTTACAAAAATACAGACTGCGTCAAAGCCCCTTGCCGAAAAAACGGTTTTTTCCGAAAGCTTAAAATCAAAGAAATCAAATTCAAATCCAAAATTTTCATTAGATTTTAAAAGGGCATTCTTATCGTAAGAACGTGTATCATAAACAGCAATCTTTGCATCCATATTAAATTCCTCCAGAGCGTTTTTTCAAACCAGATTCAATATAAGCATAATATTAAAACCGCTGAAAGGCAAATTTTTTTAATTTTGAGTTTCGCCGCGTGAATTCCTTTTTTTCTGCATATTTGCTACTATATAAATATGATTGACGTACAGAATGAAGAGGACACCCGCGAAGTTCCATTGCAGAAAGTTGGTGTGAAAGGCGTAAGATATCCGGTTACGGTTCTTGATAAAAATAATAGAACGCAAAGCACAACAGCAGTTGTGGACTTGTTCGTGAACCTTCCGCACCATTTTAAAGGAACTCACATGAGCCGCTTTATTGAGATTTTTCACAAGCACCACGAAAATCTTACTATGAACCATTTTCTGGAAATGCTTGAGGAGATTCGCGCTCGTCTTAATGCCCAGAAATCTTACGGCGAAATGACATTTCCGTTTTTTATGGAAAAAAAAGCGCCGGTCAGCGGCCAGTCTGCGATTATGAGCTATACATGCAAATACGAAGGTTCGGTCTCTGAAAACGAACGTCAATTTTTTGTCTCAATCCAAGTTCCTGTAACAACCGTTTGCCCGTGCTCAAAGGCAATCAGCGAGTACGGCGCGCACAATCAGCGCGGGCTTGTGGTTGTAAAAATTCTTTACTCAGATTTTTTCTGGATAGAAGACATTGTTAAGATGATAGAAAACTGCGCTTCAAACGGACTCTATTCACTTTTAAAGCGAAAAGATGAAAAATATGTTACCGAGCACGCCTACGAAAACCCTCGGTTTGTTGAAGATGTTGTCCGCGAGGTTTATCTGGGGCTTCGGAATTTTAAAATCGAAAAACCGTTCAAATGGTTCAGCGTGGAATGTACAAATGCCGAAAGCATCCACAACCACGACGCGTACGCCTACACAGAATATCAGGAGTAGATTAGTGGGACTGGGAAAGATTTCCCGCCGCTCGGAACATTCGTTCCTCGCTACCCAGAAATGCCTGCGTGCAGTCATTCCTGGCTCGTGATTTTTTTGCATGCGGGGGAAGTCTCCCCCTCGTCGGCACTTCGTTGCCTCCTACCCCTTCCAACGGGCTCAATCGCCGCCCGTAACGCCTGCTATTTTTCAGCCGCTTCCAGGGTATTCTGCATAAGCATCGCTATTGTCATCGGGCCAACTCCGCCTGGAACTGGAGTTATAAAACTTGCGGTTTCCTTTAAATCTTCAAAATTGCAGTCGCCGGTAAGCCTGAAGCCAGATTTTTTTGATGCGTCAGGAATTCTGTTTACGCCGACATCAATAACCACTGCGCCAGGCTTTATCATGTCCTTTGTCAATGTGTGCGGTTTTCCGGCCGCGGCGATGATTATGTCAGCCTGTCTTGTTATTTCAGCAATATTCTTAGTTCCGGTGTGGCATATTGTTACTGTGCAGTTTGTCTCTTTTCTTGCAAGAAGAAGGGCGACCGGTTTTCCTACAATATTTGAACGTCCGATTACAACTGCGTGTTTTCCGCTTGTTTTAATGTTCATTTTTTTCAGAAGAACAATGATTCCGTGCGGAGTGCAAGGCAAAAAGCTTTTTTTGCCGATTACAAGGTTTCCTACGTTTACAGGGTGGAATCCGTCCACATCTTTTTCCGGACTGATTGACAGAAGAATTTTTTCTTCATTAATATGCTTCGGAAGCGGAAGCTGAACCAAAATTCCGTGGACGGATTTGTCGTTGTTCAATCCGCTGATTATCTTTAAAAGCTCCTCTTCTGTTGTTGATTCCGGAAGATGCATGCTTCTGTCTGCCATTCCGACTTCGGCAAGCGCCTTTTGTTTTCCTGTTACATAGGAAACGCTGGCCGGATTTTCTCCAACAAGGATTACAGCAAGACAAGGAGTTATTCCTTTTTCCTTTAATGCCGAAACTTTTTCTGCAACTTCTTTTCTGACCTGCGCGGCGATTTCCTTGCCGTCGATAATTTCTGCGCTCATTTGTTACCTTCCGTGAGTTTTTGTGTTTTAATTGTAAAAAGTCTATAAAAATTGTATACTTTTTGCCTATTATTGTATAGAAAATGCGAGGAAAAATGAAACGTATTCTTTCCCTTTTTGGCATATTGCTTGTGCTTTCCGTTCCGCTTTTTGCAGAGCAGGAAACGGATGCTCCGGAATCTGCCCCGAATGAACAGACTGAACAGAATGACGGACAGTCAGAAGAAAATATTAAAACTGATGAAGATGATGACGTTGAGAACATTGTCCGAAAAGATGATTATTCCAGAAACGGCAAGGGCGATCAGTTCCTTAAGATTGGAATTATGGGAAATTTTCCGCTGAATTTCGGCGAACAGCTTACAGTTGGCGGTTCGGCGCAGCTTGGATACTACAGATTTATGAACAGCTGGCTTGCTCTTGGCGGCGAACTTATGGCCGGTTACAATCCTACAATCGGAAGCAATGTTTTTACTTTTGTTCCTATCACTTTTGGAGTTATGTTTCAGCCTTCTGCCGGAAGATTTGAATTTCCGCAGACGCTTTCCGTTGGTTTTGCTTTTGAAACCTGTGCTAATAAAAAATATTTCCCGGGCTTTTCAGCAAAAGCGGAAACCGGGGCATTCTTTAGGATTACGGAAGGATGGTCTGTAGGGCTGAATGCGGAATTCCTTTATTTGCCGGAATGGTATACAACAACAAAAAATGCGGATTCAGATTATGGAATTTTTATGGAAGCTGGTATTTCTGCCCGCTATCACTTTTAGAATTGGAGGGGGCGGAAGATGAAGAAAATTATTATTGGCGTTTTTGTTCTTGCGGTTTCACTTTTTGGTTTTACCGGCTGCTACGATGCAATCTATCAGAACATCCGCGATGAAATTGAGCTTACAACCCAGAAAATGCCTGGTTTTATAAACAACATTGCCCGATACAATAATGTCGGTGAGCAGTATCTTTTTTTGACAAACGGTGTAATTAAATATAAGAACGCAAAATATGCGGAACACGGCAAATGGAATGAGCTTTCTGGAAACGGATTGCCGGGTTCTGTTCATTACGTTTTTGAAGACACTAAATTTAAAGGTTTTTATTTTTCAAAGATAATTGCCGACCAGAAATATGTTTACGCCTTGGGTTTTGAGCCAACCTACGACACTGACAACAGCCGTAATGTTCCTAAGGAATTAAAAGTTTATTACACAGAACCGGTTCTTGAAAACAATCAGTTAAAAATGACCTGGAATGAAATAGAGCCTCTTTCTGCTGCGATTAATGAATATCAGAATAAAATTGACAAAATTGATGATGATAACTACGGAATGGCGATTAGCTGCCATCTTTTTGGAACAAATTCTGTAAATCCAGACCACCGCGTTGCTTTCTTGCGTGTCGGTGGAGGAAGTCCATACCTTGGAAATTCACGGAATGAAGCTTCTGTTCTTTATAAGCTGAATGGTGGAGCTTCTGAAAAAGTTGCGTCAATAACTTCTGAAAATAAAGAGATTCCAGATGCCGGCGATTTTATTTATTCAGAATTTGACCTGGACACGCTTTCTGTAGTTTATTTTGGCGGAAAATATCATTTTATGAATTATCTGAATGCCGAGACAAACGAAGGAACAACAGATTCTAATGGCACTGCTAGAATTGAACCTACTTACGTTTATTTCGGCGATAATGGCCACAATTTGTATTATTTTTCTGTTGATGACTTTAATTCAAAATCTGAAGATTTTAAGAAAATGTTCAAATATCCTAGGGCAGAATACAGGCTGGATAAAGTCAAGGAATTTGTAACTGCTCCGACAAACCTTTTGTCTAAAAATGGGGAATCTTCTGGTTATTTGGAAAATGTTTCTGATTCAAATGTTATAAGCATTGCCGTTACTTCCGACAGTCTGTTGCTTGGAACAGGCTCAAACCGCTCTTATAATTCAAGTGCTTCAAATGGAAGCGGCGCGGTAAGGATAGAGATAGACCAGTTAACAGGTAAGCCTACAAAAACAGGTTCATTTACAACAAAAGCCGACAACGTTATGCGTAGTCCGTATATTGTAAGGGCTCTGATTGCTGTCGATCCTTCTAAAAAAGAAACAGAAACAAGCATTTATAGCTCAATGGATTACATTTATACGGCGACTTCTGCCGGAACAAACTCCACAAACCGCGGCTTGTGGGCATATTATCCTGAAAAACGTGAATGGAACCGCGAATAGTCTTGTAAAATATTCCTTGCGAAGGATTCCTGCGCATAAATTAGGCCGGTTCATTATAAAATATTAAAAAAAAGTCCTGCGCTTGCAGATACAGAAAGTCTTTTTGTTTTTGCCTGGCAGGACATTTTTATTTCTGTCCTTAAAGAATCAATTTTATCATTTATAATTACTGAAGTTGTTCCTGCGAAAAAACTTCCGGAGCAATTTTTTTTGTTAAATGAAATTTTTTGCCCGAATTTTAATTTTAGCTTGTTCTCTTTTGGCGCGAATGTAAAACTGACTGTTTCAGAAGGGTTTGCAAGCCTGTATAAGTTGTGGCAGAAGCTGCCGGAAATTTTTTCTGCGGAATCAATTCCTTCTGCTGATATTATTAATTTTGAAAAAGTGTTTTTTGTGTAAAAATTTATTTGCCCGGAAAGTTTTTTTTCAAGCCTGATTTGTTCATCTGATTGAATTTTTTGCTCTAAAAGGCACAGCGCTCCGAATTGAGTTTTTAAGTTTTTCAGAGGAAACGCTGTTATTGCCGGATTGATTTTTATCTGTCCCAGTGTTTTTTGCCGCATTGAGCTTGCTGTAAAGAGCTCTTTGTCTGAAATGCAAAAAAAGGCAAAATTTAATAGGAAATGCTTTAATTTCAGTTGATTTTCACTTGAAAACGTTGCCTGCGCTCCGCTGAAAAAATTCTGCTCATAAAAAAGATTTACAGTTTCAAGCGTTTTGAACCATGGTGTTATAAGCGATGCCTGGTAATTCGTTGCAAAAAACTGTGTTTCTGGAAAAAGTCTTGTTGCGCTGAACCATTTTGACGTAGTGTTCGATTTTACAAACTGTCCTGCCGTTGTTGAAAATGAAATATGCGATTTTTTTCCGGTTTTAAGCTGAATCAATGCGGATTCAAGAAAGTCGTTTTTTTCGTTTGAATATAAAGTTACGTTTATTTTTTTTACAGGCGAATCTGTCTTTATTTTTAAGGAAGTGCTGAGAGCCAGAGGTTTTTCGCAGTTTGACGCTCCCGGAAGCGGAACAAAAAGCATGGAGGCGTCTGAAAAACTGTTCCGGATTGCAACGGTTGAGGAAGAAAGCGAAGGTTTTTTTAGCCTGGAAATTGCGCCTGATGGAGTTACAGTTCCGGCTACAACAGAAAACGGTACGGATTTTGCCTTGTCGTCAAAAAAGTTAAAAAAATCAATTGACAGCCCCCAGGCCGGAACAAAAAAATCTGGATTTTGGTTTAATTCTGTCTGCGGAATTTTCCATGCGGTTTTTAGTGTCGCGCCGGAAACTGAATATTTTGCTGACACGGAAGGTACGGAATACTTTGTTTCAGCAGAAAAATTCTGCGCAAGGCACATAAAAATCACGGTTAAAAATAAATTGCATTTTTTCATACATATTTAACGCAGAAAAAATGCAATTTTTGAAGTAAATTACAATTTTTTTTATTTATTTTGAAACAGTCGTGCTTGTTATGTAGCTTGAGCTGTTCTGGAACGAATCAATTTTTGAAATCTTTGTCCGCCAGTATTCAGCTTCGCTTTTTGTTGTGTAAGGTCCAACCCTTACGCGGTAGAAAAGCCGCTTTTTGTTGTCCGTGTATGTAAACACATCGGCATTAATCTGATTTTCGCCAAGCTTGTTTCGCGCTTCATCTGCTGATTTTCTGCTTGTCAATGCTGAAACCTGAACCCAGTACTGAACGATTTCCGGTTCTTTTACGGAAGGTTTCGCTGATACGCTTTTGTTTTGCTCAGTCTTTGCGGTTTTTGCCGTATTTTTATGTTCAGGTTTTGCAGGCGCCTTTTGTTTTTCTGATACAGAATTTTTTACAGCAACGTTTGGACGCGGCTTAGAAACCTCAGGTTTTGAAGCCTTTGCTTCGGCTGTTTTTTCTGGCTCAGTCAAGACAATTGTGGTTGGTTTTTCAGAAGTTTCGGCTTTTACCGTTGCGTTTTCCCCGAGCTTGTTCAACTCTGTTTTTTCTGAATAAACATTTGCATTTTCTGCATAGATATTTACTTCTTCCGTGCGTAATTCTGTCTTTGCCGGGTTCGGAATTTCTTTTTCTGGAAGAACGCTACTTTCTTCATCAGCTTTTTCATCAGTATTTGTTGAAGTCTGAAGCGGCGCAGATGGCGCAAGCGAAATCCATCCGTTGGATGCTGTGCTGCTGTTTGTTACACGTGAATTGGCGATTGTTGCCTGCTTTGACTGCGGTGTGTAAAGTATAAGCGCTGCGCCTAAAACTACAAGTAAAAATACACCGACAGCTGCAACTATCCATAAAGTTCTTTTCTGTTCCATATCGCATTCCTTTGCGGTCTGTCCCGCCCTTACTTTACTATCGGATTTTGAAAAGAAAACTTAATGATTTTTTTTAGTTTTATTTTAATGTTTGGTTTTGTTATTGAATATAATAAAAGCGTAGTCGGATTTACAATTTGCGAAGATTTTGAGCGATTCAACCATTTAAAGTTGCGAAGCAACCCCAATTTTTACAAGCGAAGCGCGAGCTCAACCATCTGTAGCAAATTGGAAATCCGATGAAAGCGTTTTTTTTGAAGCAATAAAAAATTAATCAAAAATTAATATTAACCTTTCTAGTTGTTGTCCACGGTTTCGATTGGAATCCCGGTATTTTTGTATTTTGAAAAAAGATTTCGCTGTGTCCAAAAGCGGCTTAAAATCTGACGCAACGGCATTTTGTCGCGTTTTATGGCCCGTTTTAGGCGCACAAAAAATCTTGCCTTTACAAAAATTATTTTATCGCACATTTTAAGAAGCTCCGGAGTTTTATAAAGAACTGTCGCGTTCAGTATTATATTTTTTCCGCAGTTTTCTTTTATTATTTTTTTAGTTTCTTCTATTATAATAGGATAAATTATTGATTCCTGTTTTTTAAGAAGCTCAGGACGCGGGAAAATTAATCTGCCAAGATTTCGGCGGTTTAGAGTTCCGTCCGGATTTTGCAGGGAAATATTTTCCGCGGCGGCTTGTTTTTCAAATGCCTTTAAAATTTCTGGCATCGCTGTTTTTATAGCCTTGTGAACCTGCTCGTCCGCGTCAAGGCAAAGCCATCCGTTTTTTTCATACAGAGAAGATATGTAATTTTTTCCGGCGGCCATTTGTCCTGTTATGCAGATTATCAATGGAATTCTCCCCAGTTTTTGCCGTGCTCAATGCTTACGCGAAGCGGAACGTTAAGCTTGACGGTATTTTCCATTTTATCTTTTACTAGGGCGATTGTTTCTTCAATTGTTTTTTGCTCGTCTGGACATTCAAGAATAAGCTCGTCGTGTACTTGAAGAAGAAGTTTTGCTCCGTTGTTCATTTCTTTTAGAGCGGAATCTACTTCAATCATCGCTTTTTTTACAATATCAGCGGCAGAACCCTGAACCGGCGTGTTGATTGCCATTCGCTCAGCGCCTGCCTTTTCAACCTTGTTTCTGCTGTTGATGTTCATAATCGGACGGCGGCGGCCAAGGATTGTTTCAACATATCCGTTTGTTTCCGCGTTTAAAATTGTCTGCGCCTTAAAATTTGTAATTCCTGCGTAAAGCTGGTCGTAGCTTGAGATAAACTGCGCGGCTTGCGTTCTGGAGATTCCCAGGTCGTTTGCAAGCCGGAATGCGCTCATTCCGTAGATTACACCGAAATTTATGGTTTTTGCAGTCCGGCGCATTTCTGCGGTTACTTCTTCCGGTTTTACTCCAAAGATAAGGGCGGCGGTTGCTTTGTGAACGTCTGTTCCTTCAATAAAAGCCTGGCACATATTTTTGTCGCCGGAAAGATGGGCAAGCACAACCAGCTCAATCTGCGCATAGTCTGCGGAAATAAGGACTTTGTCTTCCGGCGCGGTGAATGAGCTTCTGATTCTGCGGCCGGCTTCGTTGCGGACAGGAATATTCTGAAGATTCGGGTCGCGGCAGGAAAGGCGGCCGGTGGCGGTTCCGGTCTGAACAAAGTCTGTGTGGATTCTTCCGTTTTTGTCGGTCATCTCAGGCAGAGTTTCAACGTAAGTTGACTGAAGTTTTGAAAGCTCGCGGAATTCCAGAATCATTTTTGGAACAGAATCGTAATGCGCAAGTTCTTCCAGCACGGAAGTGTCCGTTGAGTAGCCGGTTTTGGTCTTTTTTTCCGGCTTTAATTTGCGCTCTTCAAAAAGAACTGTCTGGAGCTGTTTTGGCGAGGCGATATTGAAAGGATGTCCGACTTCTTTGTAGATTTCGTTTTCAATATTTTCAATTCCGTTTGTAAGCTCCGCGTTGTATTCGTGCAGAGCCTTGCTGTCAAGGTGAATTCCTGCAAGCTCCATGTTCGCAAGAATCGGAAGGAGCCGCATTTCCAGTTCAAAAAGTTTTTGCCGGCGTTCATCCTTGAATCTTTCTGAAAGGAATTCCCAGAGCTGGAGCGTAAAATCCGCATCTTCCGAAGCATAAGGAACTGCCTGGTCAAGCGGAACATCTGCGAATGTCTGGCCTTTTTTTACGATGCTTGAAAATTCGATTCCTTTAAGATGCAAAAATGTTTCTGAAAGCCATTCAAGGCTGTAGGAATTTTTTCCGTTCCGGTCTGGATTTAAAAGCCAGGTCGCAATCATAGTGTCAATCAGCTTGCATTTGTATTCAATCTTATTGTTTTCAAAAAGTCCGTTGGAAGCAAGGGCTTTCAGATCGAATTTTCCGTTGTGCATGATGATTTTTAAGTCTGGCTGATTAAAAATGCGTTTAAGCTCTGCGAACGCTGATTTTTTTTCGATTTTTTCTGAATCAAAAAGCGACTGCTCGTCTTGCGCCAAAGGAACGTAGACCGCGCTGCCTTTTTTGTGGCAAAGGCTGAATCCCTGGATTTTGCAGGTGATTGTGTTCAGGCTGTCCGTTTCGCAGTCAAAGGCGACTGTTCCTGCCGCAATTGCCGCGTCAATAAATTCTTTGAGTTCCTGAATGGACTGAACCGCGGCGTAGTTTCCTTTGTTCTGCACAGGCGGTTCTGCGCCGGGTTGAAAATCAAAAAAGTCGGCGAGGTGCGCGGGGCGTTGCGGGGTGTCCCCGCTAGAGGGGGTAGGCGAAAATTCGGCAGAGCCGCCTTGCGGAGCGGCCGGAGTTGAGCCGAGGGGGAGAACTTGTTCTTCCCCGCTTTCGGATGCTGGTTCTCCGGCTTGTAAAGCCAGTTCTGAATATTGCTTTGCGTCCTGAAATGCGCCGTACTGTTCCAGATGTTTTGCCGCGGCTGAAAAATTGTACTGATTTTTTTGAGCGAGCGCGGAGTTGATTTTTTCGCAGGGAACTGTTTCGCAGAGTTTTATTAATTTTTGTGAAAAATATGCGTTTTCTTTTCCGTCTGCGAGTTTTTTCTGCATTGCGCCTTTTATATTTTCAAGGTTCTGGTAGATTCCATCCAGGTTTTTATATTCCGCAAGCAGTTTTGAGGCGGTTTTTACGCCTACGCCTGCAACGCCCGGAACGTTGTCCGCAGTGTCGCCATACAACGAAAGCAAATCCAGAAGCTGCTCCGGTTTGACTCCCCATTCGGCTTCTACGGCTGCGGAGTCTGTGACTTTCCACATTGCGCCGGCATCCGGCTTTAGAATCTGTATGTTTTCGCAGACAAGCTGCATTAAATCCTTGTCGCCTGAAAGAATTCTGCAGGTTCGGCCAGTTTCGACGCATTTTTTTGCGACGGTTGCAATTATGTCGTCGGCTTCGTAGCCATCGCACTGAAGGGTTGGAATTCCTAGCGTCTCAAGAATTTCGCAAATCCACGGAATCTGCGCATGCAGATCTTCTGGAGTCTTGTTGCGGGTCGCTTTGTATTCCGGGTAGAATTCGTGTCTGAAGGTTTTTGTTTTTGAGTCCATTGCCGCAAAAATATGGACCGGCTTGTAATGTTTTAATACTGAATGAAGATTCCGGAAAAAACCGAAAAGCGCGCTTATGTTTTCGCCTTTTGAATTGGTAAGAGGACGGTTGATGAAAGCAAAATAGCAGCGGAAAATCAAACCGTAGGAATCAATGATATAAACTGTGTTTTCGTCAAAATTAGCCATAAGAACAGTTTACAGCATTTTTATTAAAAATTCATTAAAATAAGCTTGACGGTAGGGCAAACGCATTATAAATAATTTAAGTAAACTTTGCGCGAAGGAACGGTTTCGTGGTCAAAAACACTCTGATTGTTGAGACCGCGTGAGCGGGCAATTCTATAGTTACTTTGCAACAATCAGCGTGTAGCGCATTATTGCGCGATTTTGAACCACGAAACCGTGACTGGGAGCAAGTTTTTTGCTGAATACATTTATAATGCGTTTGCCCTGACTTGACGGAATTATATGGAAGATATTTTTTTTGAGCCGCTTGCGCGTGTTCTGATTAATCATGGTTTTTGTTCTCTGCGGAGCGCGCGCAATTTTTTGCGGAAAAATGACGTTCTTGTGAACGGCGGGCGCATTCTGGAATGCGGGTTTCCTGTTAAAATTGAAAGGGATGAAATTTCTGTGAACGGAAATGCTCTTAAAAAGCAAAAGCATCTTTACATTATGCTGAACAAGCCGGCCGGCTTTGTATGTTCGTTTGTAAGCGACAGGCATCCTGTTGTGTATGAGCTGGTTTCTTCTGTTGTTGTTCCTGAAAATCTTGGAAAACTTCATTCGGTGGGGCGGCTTGACTGCGATACTTCTGGACTTTTGCTTTTTACGACAAACGGAAGTTTTTCGCATAAGGCGGCGGCTCCGGATTTTAAGATTGAAAAAAAATATTTTGTGCGGCTGGAAAAACCTGTTGAAGAAACCGGGCAGGCTGCGTATAAAAGAATGTTTGAGGAAGGCGTTGTTCTGCCTGCGGAGAAGAAAGCCGCGGAACAGAAGGCGCTGCCCGCTGCATTGGAGTTTTTAAGCGACCGGGAATGTGTGGTCGCTGTGCGCGAGGGACGGTTTCACCAGATAAAAAGAATGTTTATGGCTGTTGAAAACCGCGTTGAATTTCTTAAGAGGATTCAGTTCGGAAACCAGAAACTTGACGAAAATCTTTTACCGGGACAGTTCCGCTTTGTGGATGCAGAGGAATTTTAAGTCTGAATGCAAGAGGGATTGGAGGGGCTTTTGCGAGCGGAGCGGCGGAGTTTTTCCACAATTTGTATGCTATGCTCACGCCTTAACTGGGGCGCTTTTGGAATCTAGTTTTTTTTGTTAAAGTGTACTATAATTTACAAATATGGGTGGATTGCCAGCATTAAAAGAAGATGAATTTAATTCATTTTACTTCAATATAAAAAATTATACTCTAGATACAAATTATCAATTCATTTATGGGAATGGGGCAATATATAATAAAGACTGTACCTATTTTCTTAAATCAATAAAAGATAATTCTGTTGATACAATCTTTGCAGATCCTCCTTACAATATTAAAAAGGCAGCATGGGATAATATTGGAAGTATCGATGAATATGTCAATTGGTCTATGAGTTGGATAAAAGAGGCCGCTAGAATTCTTAAGGATTCCGGGACATTGTATATTTGTGGTTTTACTGAAATTTTAGCGGACTTAAAAAGACCTGCATTAGATTATTTTTATAAATGCAAATGGCTTATATGGTATTACGATAATAAAGCAAATTTAAGCAATGACTGGGGAAGAAGTCACGAGAGTATTCTTTGCTTGCGAAAATCAAAAGATTTTACTTTTAATATTGACCAAATACGAATTCCATATAATAAGCATACTATAAAATATCCAGAACGAAAGCAGAATGGCAAAAACAGCCAATATGGAGGAGAACTGTCCAATAAAATATGGCAACCAAATCCAAATGGAGCAAAGCCAAAGGATGTTATAAATTTGCCAACAACGTGTAACGGTATGGAAGAAAAAACAGAACATCCAACTCAAAAGCCTGAAGCTCTACTTAGGAAATTATTACTTGCATCTACAAATGAAAATGATATTATCGTAGATCCATTTTCTGGCTCCGGTACAACGGCTGTTGTTGCAACAGAATTAAATCGAAAATTTCTTGTAAATGATAATTTCAATGAATATAACAAAATGGCTGATTCTCGATTACAAAAAATAAAGCATAAATCTATAGAAGAATGGATTGCATTTGACAAAGAAAATGAAGAAAGGAGAAGAAGCCTCAAATGACATTATATACTTTGCTTGGAAAAGTCGAAGATGATTCTATCAAAGAACTTTCTTGGTTTTTAGATTTTGCAGAAGAATATTTAGATTTTACAAAATTTGGAGAGACAGTAACACCAAATATTCAAGCTGATATCGTTTCTCAAAATGAAAGCAATTATCATTTTATACAGTATAAAGATGATGGAAAGCATTGTGTTACCCGCCCAATAAATTCTGATTTGTTTATAAAGGCAAGTGCTTTCTCAAATGCTCGAAAAACATTTGAAGATTCTCTTCCTTATATTAAAGATATAAAAGATGATTTTGAAATTAGAAAGACAATAAATTCTGTAATTTATACATGTCAGCAAAGTATTGGCTGTACATTGGATGCCTTAAATAATTCAAATAAGGCAAAGAAGAAAAACGGAAATTATTTTGAAATTCTAATCAGAAATACTGTAAAGGCTTGCGGCATAAATATTGATGACAAAGATGAGATTGTAAAATTAGCTGATACAGATGAAACTATGAAATTTGAACATGATATTATCTTGTTAAATCAGAAAAATGAAGAAAAGGCTATCGGACAATTGAAAACCTCATCAAAAGATAGAATTGATAAAATTTTTTTAGATAAACACATGTATAATAAACTTAAAAAAATTGATATTCCTCATTTTGCTATTTTCTTAAATGATGTTCAAAGAAAAGAAAATAAAAATAAGGCAATTTACGGTATTAATTCAACATTTTTGCCGGGGCACTTTAAAGCATACACAATTGCTTTAAATCCATTGGACGGTGTTTATTATTTAGATTTAAGACCTTCAATTACAAAAGACAAATTCTTAAATGACCGCATAAAAACATTTGATAATTTTTTAGTTGAAGATATGTGGAAATTTATAAAATAAAAATGGAAAACAATGCGGCTTCCTTTATCTCCTTGCTTATTACCGGAGTATCGTTGCCTGTTTCCGCGAAATTCTTGTCATCGTAAACCAGGTTTTCCTTCACGCTCATTCAGTTTGTTTGTTCAGTATAAAACACAAGACATTCGGACGGGGAAATATCTTGCTGCAAGAGGGATTGGAGGGGAAAGCCGCAGGCTTTTTGCGAGCGGAGCTGGCAATGAAACCCCGCAAAGCCCGACGGCAACTTGTTGCCGGCTTGCCCGTATTTTTAAATTGCTTTCTTACATTGCGAATGTTGTAAATTTGTGATAAAGTCAGTTATCGTTTTTGTAAAATTTTAGCGGAGAACAAAAACGAGGAGGACGAATGAAAGTTGCGATTTTTTTTGGGTCAAAATCAGATACAGAAAAAATGAAAAAGGCTGCTGAAGTTCTTAAGGAATTTGGCGTTGAATATAAAGCTTTTGTTATTTCGGCTCATCGGGCTGGAGAGCTTTTGCACAAAACTGTAAAGCAGTGCGAGGCTGATGGTTTTGAGGTTATTATTGCCGGCGCGGGTCTTGCTGCCGCCCTTCCTGGCGTTATTGCCGGAATTACAACTTTGCCGGTTGTTGGCGTTCCTCTTGAATGTATTTCCGCCGGTTCAAACGGTCTTGGCGGAATGGACGCGCTTCTTTCTATCGTTCAGATGCCGCCGCAGATTCCGGTCGCGACTGTTGGTATTGGCAATGCAAAAAATGCCGCTTATCTTGCGGTTCAGATTCTTTCTATAAAATATCCGGAATTAAAGGAAAAGCTTCTGGCTTTCCGCAAAAAACTTGCAGATGATGCCGCTGCCGGTGTTTCTGTCGGAGTGGAACTGTAATGTCTGAGAACGAATTTTTGTACACTGAAAAAGATGATAAATTTCACGATGAGTGTGGAGTTGTTGGTGTTTATCTGACTACGGATGCTTCTAAGGCTGAAACTTCCGATGAATCTCAGATGAATGCCGCGACGATGTGCTATTATGGTTTGTATTCCTTGCAGCACCGCGGTCAGGACAGCGCGGGTATCTGTGTTTCTGACGGAAACGATGTGAAGATTCACAAGCAGATGGGACTTGTTTCTGATGTTTTTAAGGTTGAGCATCTTCGGGAATTGCAGGGAAATCTTTCTATTGGTCATGTTCGCTATGCGACTTCCGGTTCTAAGACGATTGAAAATGCGCAGCCGATGCTGAGCCAGTCAAAACTTGGTCCGATTGCAGTCGCGCACAATGGGCAGCTTGTAAACTATGTTCAGCTCCGCGAGATGTTTGAAGAAACCGGTGCGGATTTCAGTTCTTCAAGCGACACTGAGGTTATTGTAAAGCTTATTGCACGTGGCTATAAAAAGGGGCTTGAGCGCGCGCTTACAGATACAATTCAGATGATAAAGGGTTCTTTTGCGATTTGCGTAATGACAAAGGATGCTTTGATCGGCGCCCGCGACCCTAACGGAATCAGACCGCTTTGTCTTGGCCAGGTTAGGGGCGGATGGGTTCTTGCCAGCGAGTCCTGCGCTATTGACGCAATGAACGGCACTTTTGTCCGCGATATTCATCCTGGTGAAATTGTAATAATCAACAAGGACGGAGTTCTTTCTTTTGAATTCGGGGAAAAAACTTCGAAGCGTTCGTGCATTTTTGAATATGTTTATTTTGCGCGTCCGGATTCAATTATTGACGACATTCCTGTTCAGGAAGCAAGATATAAGATGGGAGCGCAGCTTGCGAAGGAGTCTCCGGTTGAGGCTGACGTTGTTGTGGGTGTTCCTGATTCTGGGCTTGGCGCTGCAATTGGTTATTCAAGGGAATCTGGAATTCCGTATGCAATGGGCGTTGTAAAGAACAAGTATATTGGGCGTACTTTTATTGCTCCGACTCAGCAGGCGCGTGAAAACATGGTTTTTGTAAAGCTGAATGCGCTTAAAAGCGACTTGAACGGAAAACGCGTGGTTGTGATTGACGATTCTATTGTGCGCGGAACGACTAGTCGCCGTCTGGTTCAGATTCTTCGCCGGGCAGGCGCAAAAGAGGTTCACTTCAGGGTAAGTTCAGCTCCTGTGAAGTTCCCATGCTATCTTGGAATTGACACTCCTACAAAGGAAGAGCTTATTTCTTCCGGCCATGACGTTGAGGAAATCCGGAAAGAAATCGGCGCAGATTCGCTTGCGTTTATTTCTGTGGATGGAATGTTCGAGGCTTTAAGGGCGTGCAATCCGGAGCAGTACGGTTTCTGCAAGGGATGTTTTACCGGTGAGTATCCGATGAGGGTTCCCGGTGAATTAATAGAAAAAAAAGTGAATTAAGAAGCCGGCTGTCTGAATGATAAAAAGGCGGCGCTTTGAGCGGAATCTTGTTGTTTCGCTTCTGGGCAAGGCTGAAAATTAGAAAATCGAAATAAAATAAACAATTTTAGGAGACCATAAGATATGGCTAGTTACAAAGAATCTGGTGTAGATGTGGAAGAAGGCTATCGCGCTGTTGATAAGTACAAAGAGCATGCAAAAAGAACGGCGATTCCTGGTCTTCTTACTGGTCTTGGAAGTTTTAACGGAATGTTTGAAATCCCGAAAGGTTTAAAGAATCCTGTGATGGTTAGCGGAACGGACGGCGTTGGAACAAAGCTTGACATTGCGTTCCAGATGAAAAAATATGATACAGTCGGAATTGACTGCGTGGCTATGAGCGTAAATGATATTCTGTGCTCAGGCGTTCAGACTCTGTTCTTCCTTGATTACGTTGCCTGCGGAAAATTGGAGGCGGAAGTTGCGGCGGACCTTGTAAAGGGCGTTGCGGACGGATGCGTTATGACAGGATGCGCTTTGCTTGGCGGCGAAACCGCTGAAATGCCTGGCTTTTATGATGTTGGAAAATACGATCTGGCCGGTTTCGGTGTCGGCGTTGGCGAAAAGAATGATATGGTTACAGGCGAGGAAATTGCGGAAGGTGATGTGCTGATTGGTCTTTCTTCAACTGGAGTTCATTCAAACGGATTCAGCCTGGTAAGAAAACTTGTGCAAAATCTGGACGATCCGTTCCTTATGGATGGAAAAGAAACTGGAAAGACAATAGGTGAAGTTTTGCTTACACCGACACGCATTTACGTAAAGCCGGTCATGGAAGTTCTTGCAAAATACAAAAAATCTGTTCACGGAATGGTTCACGTTACGGGCGGCGGATTCTACGAAAATATTCCAAGAATGTATCCAAAGGCAAAGGATGGAAAAAAGCAGCTGATTTCTGTAATCAAACGTTCAAGCTGGGATATTCCATCGGTGTTTGGAGAACTTATTCGCCGCGGCGCGGATTTGAATACGATTTACAACACATTCAATATGGGAATCGGATTCGTTCTTGCGGTAAAGGCAAAGGATGCGGATGAAATAATCAAAATGTTCAACGCAAACGCTCCAAAATACCACCGCGATGACTGCCCGGACATGAAAGCCTACAAAATCGGCCGCGTCACCTACGCAGAAGGCAAAGCCGAAACCCAAAAAGAAAAACTCCTTTTCGAGGATTAGTGAGCGATTTCCGAGCAGTGGCGCAGGAAATCGCGAACGTGTAAATAGGACAAACCGCGGAAGCGGTTTGTTCCAGCCTGTGAGATTTCCGAGCAGTGGCGCAGGTTTTTGCGAACGTGTGAATAGGACAAACCAAGCAGTTGCCTGCGCCAAACTTATAATATTCTAAAAAAAATCCTGCCGATTTTAAGGCAGGAATTTTTTTTATGTAAAAAATCAAAAACCCTTAAAAATTATGATATAATTTTCTGTCCTTTTTTTTGGAGGAAATATGGGTTTATTAAAAGACTTGCTTTTCGGTTCAACAGATTCTTCTGATTATTCAAAAAAGAAACCGGCAAAAACAAAAAAATCTGATTTTGAAAAAGATTACAACAATTATTATCAGTCTGTTTATGATGACGCAATGGAAGGCGATGAGGCTGCCCAGGAAGAAATGCGCGACGAGTTCGGCGATGACTGGGAAGGGGAGTATTAAGTTTTTTTTTGTGCGCAATATATGATGACCTTTTATTTTTGTTTTCGCTCAAATTCTATTACATTTTAGTTCACTTTTAAAAAATATGTGTTATCATAAATTGATTATAAAATGTGTTATTATCGTTGGAGATTTTTTTGTCATTATCTAGCTTGTTCAAATAATCCACTTTGGAGGAAAAATGAAAAAGAATGTTTTAAAATGGCTTTTGCCGTTATTTTGTGTTGTTGCAGTCAGCATTTTTGGCTGCAAAACTGACTCAGATGACAATGGAGGAGGGGGGGGGGAAGGAAACTGTAGAATTAAAAATTTGTGTCTTGGGAATTCCTTCTACAAATAGAAAACCTGGAGTCTGGGCTTGGGCAAAGGCTAGTCCTGATAAAAACTATACTTCAGCTAGTTGGCCAGGCGATCTTGCAATGGAAAGAGGCAAAGAAGACGGTTATGACTGCTATACCTATACTTTAAAGGTTGACCCTAATTATGATTTAGGAATCTTGTTCAACAATATAGTGGGCAATGATGGAAAGCCACAAACAGATGATATTGTAATTCCTAAAGCAAAGTTCCAAACTGCAACTAGTTTTTACTTTAACTGGAACAGCATGGCATATTACGAAAAAATCGATGACTGTGTAGGAGTTTTTAGCGCTTCTATAACTTCTATTGATAAATCTGCAAAAACAGCAAAACTTAAGCTTGTAACAAGCCTTATAAAGTCTATTGCAAAAACTGATATTACAGTAGAAGATTCTAACGGCAATGTGCTTTCGTTAAAAATTTCAGATGAAAGTATAAGCATTTCTAATGATTCTGCCGAATTTGAAATTACAGACGATTCTTCTTCTGGGGCAAGCGTTCTAAACTTCCCGTATAAAGTAATTTACAAAACAAAAGAACTCCCTGCTGGAATCGATATGAAACTTATCGATGAACTTTATGGCAATACTGCAAATTCTGTTGAAGGTTTAGGTCTTACTCTTGCAGGATCAACTGCAACATTTAAAACCTGGGCACCTACTGCAAAAAGCGTAAATGTATTGCTTTATGCAGATTCTGATGCCGCTTATGATTCAAGCAAAACAAAAGGATATGACGCTCCTGGTGAAACAACTAAGGATTGGGGAACAGCTCCAACTGGTGATGCTGTTGTTAAAATGACTATGGATTCAGCTACAGGCGTATGGAGTGCAGAAAATGTAGATGTATCTAGCTATAGCTACTATAAATATCAAATTACTGTAGAAGATAAAACTTATTATGTTTCTGATATTTGGCATACTGTTGCAGGTCAAATAGTTTCTATTGATGACGCTTCTACAAAGCCGACTGGCTGGGAATCAGATTATAAAAATCCATTTAACGGCACATCTTACAATGATGCTGTGATTTATGAGATGCACATTCGCGACTGGAGCCGTGCATATTCAAAAGATTCTACAGGAAAGTTTAAAGATATTACAAATGCGCTTGGATCAAATGGAAGTGGAGAATTTGCAAAGCATCTTAAAGATTTGGGAATTACCCACGTTCAGATTCTTCCAATGTTCGATTATGCTCAGATTAATAGCGATAAGAATTACAACTGGGGATACAATCCATATCACTACAATGTTCCAGAAGGACGCTATGTGACAGAAGGTTATAAAGACGGAGCTCAAGCCGTGCTAGAAGCCCGCGAAATGATAAAAGCGTTCCACGATGCAGGCATTGCTGTTATTATGGACGTTGTATACAACCACACAAATGGAACTTTGTCAGGCTCTCTTTACGATTCAACAGTTCCAGGATATTTCTATCGTCAAAAAGCAGATGGCTCTTATTCTAATAGTTCTGGTTGTGGAAACGAAACTGCAAGCGAGCGTGCAATGGTTCAAAAGTATATGATTGACTCTCTGAAACACTGGGTAAAAGACTACCATATTAACGGTTTCCGTTTTGACCTTATGGGTATTCATGACAAAGATACTATGAAGGCAATCTATGATGAACTTTATAAAATTGATAATAGTATTTTAGTTTATGGTGAGCCATGGACAGGTGATGGTTCTAAAGAAGATAGCCATGCGATATGCGCGGGGACTGGTACTAATGGTAATGGATACGGAGCATTTGACGACGACTTTAGAGATGCATTAAAAGGTGCTGAATTTGGTGGATTTAATCGTGGTCAAATTCAGGGAAATTATGCAGATGCAAATCTTATACGTGGCTTAAGCGGTGAAACTATTGCTAAAAATAAGCGCAATGATACTGGAAAAACAGGTCTTGCACTCCATTATGTTGAATGTCACGACAACTATACTTTGTTTGACAAGCTTGTATATTCAACGGATTCTTCTATATCTGGAGATGGCGACTGGGCTGTAAATTTTGAAAAACTTTATGATTCTGTTATGAGAAATGAAGATAAAGTTAATCTTATCAAAAAAGAAAATAAACTTGCGGCGGCTTATGTTTTCCTTAGTCAAGGAACTCCATTCATCAATGGTGGTCAGGAATTTATGAGAACAAAGAAAGGTAGTCCGGACAGTTATTCTGCGGATAAAAAAGGTGGAATTACTTGGACTAACACTGCTGGAAAATACAATATTGATGATGTAAACACAATTAACCTTTCATTAAAAGAAAAGTACATCGATGTTTACAACACTTACAAAGGTTTGATTCATTTGCGAAAAGATTATGATGCTTTTAGAAAACCATCTAGTGCAACAGCAAAAACATTAAAAAGCGGCGTAACTCTTTACGAAGTAAGCGGTTCTAACGGAAACTTTGCAGTTGTATTCAATGCAACTGATAAAAATGAAAGTTTTGACAAAATCGAAGGAAATCCTGTAACTGTTGATGGTGTAGATGTAGAACCTTATGTAGTTTCTTCTCAGAAAGAACAATTTTCTTCTGTTCCAGCAAAATCTTTTATAATTATTAAAAAATAATTTCTAAAAACAAAAATTAATTTTGTAAAAGGCTGAATGTTGAGTTTGAATCTCTTCGTTCAGCCTTTTTTTTTTGAGAATTTCTTTTCATGCTGATTCCCAGTCCTTTTATTTTTGTTTTCTTGTAACATTCCAAAATTCCATGTAAACTGAAGTTGAAAATTTTCACGAGGATTTTTTATGAAAAAGATTGCGGTTTTGGTTTCTGGCGGTGGGACGAATCTTCAGGCGTTGATTGATTTTGAAAAAGAAAATTCGGATTGTCCTTACAGTATTGCGGTTGTAATCAGCGACCATAAAGATGCGTTTGCCTTGGAACGGGCCGCAAAGGCTGGAATTCCTGCTAGAATCACAAGTCCGTATGCTGTTATGGGCGCGGAAAACGCCAAAAAGGCCACAAGAGAAGAAAAGCGCATTGCCGTAAGCGACAAAGTTCTTGAAATCTGCAATGAGTTCTGCGTTGAAGGAATTGTTCAGGCCGGCTGGCTTACAGTTCTTTCTGGAAAAATTATTGAAAAATATTCAAATAAGATAATAAATCTGCATCCTGCGCTTTTACCGAAATTTGGCGGAGTTGGAATGTGGGGGCATTATGTTCACGAGGCGGTTATTGCTGCCTGCGAAAAGGAAAGCGGATGCACGATTCATCTTGTGAACGGCGAATGTGACGGAGGAAAAATCCTTATACAAAAAAAAGTTCCGGTTATGCCTGGCGATACTCCAGATTCTCTTTACGCGCGCATTGCCCCGGAAGAGCACAAGGCGATTGTTGAAGGCGCGTGCCTTCTTGTTGAAAAATATATTTAGCCGGGCATTGTGCGTTTCTCTATCGGGCAAAAGCCAGTAGGCATGGCGATTAAAGCCCGCACGGTGTGTAAGGCTCAACGAAGTGCGACTGTAGGTCTGCCGTCCTTCTTTACTTAATTTTTCGCCCTTTTCTATTTTTGATTAAAGTTTTACAATAATTAATGTTTAGTCCAAATGTCGAGTTTTTTACTGAATCCGTAAATTGAATGAGCGGGAAGAAAAAGAAAGCGGCAACCGAGCCATTCTGAGCGCTAGCAAGCGATTTTGAAAAAAATCGCGCAGTCTGATACATTGTACGCGAAGTATGGCGAATTGACGCGCTTTTTCTGGTAGTTCATTCAATTTTTGTGCTGAATTTATAAAACTCGAAAATCGGGCTATTTACATCTTTTTAGAGGAACGAAAATGGTAATTTTAACACTTAACTGCGGATCTTCTTCTGCAAAATATCAGGTTTATGACTGGGATGACAAGGTTGTAATGGCAAGCGGCGTTGTTGAGCGCATTGGTGATTCAGGTTCTTGCATTACGCACAAGGCTCACGGTAAAAAGATTGAATTTGAAAGTCCGTGCCCGACCCACAAAGAGGCGATTGAGCTTATTCTTAAAGAAATCACTGATAAAGAAGTTGGTGTTATTGAAGATATGAGCGTTATTGGCGCAGTTGGACACAGAGTTTTGCATGGCGGCGACAAATTTACCAAATCAGTTTTGGTAACGCCGGAGGTTTTGGACACTTTCCGCTCTGTTGTTGATTTAGGACCGCTTCATATGCCGGCAAATATCATGGGAATCGAGGCGGCTCAGAAAGTTCTGCCGGATGTTCCTCACGCGGCTGTCATGGATACTGCATGGCACCAGACAATGCCTGAAAGTTCATTCATGTACGCAATTCCCCGCGAATGGTACACAAAGTATGCCGCAAGAAAATATGGTTTCCACGGAACTTCTTTCCTTTACACTGCAAAACGTGCGGCTGCCCTTTTGGGAAAAGATCCAAAAGACACAAATCTTATTATCTGCCACATTGGAAACGGCGCTTCATGCTGCGCTGTAAAAAACGGTGTCTGCTACGATACGACTATGGGGCTTACTCCGCTTGCCGGTCTTGTTATGGGAACGCGTTCCGGTGATCTTGACCCGGCTCTTCCTTTCTATATCATGAGAAAAACCGGAATGAGCGTTGACGAGATGGACAAGGCTTTGAACAAAAAATCGGGTCTTCTTGGAATCACTGGAAAATATACTGACCGCCGCGATGTTGAAAAAGGCGCGGAAGAAGGCGATGCGCTTTGTAAACTTGGCCAGGAGATGGAAGGATACAGAATTAAGAAGACAATCGGTGCCTACGCTGCCGCGCTTGGAAAGGTTGATGCGATTGTGTTTACGGCTGGTGTTGGCGAGCATTCGCCAAGAATCCGCGAGCTTGCCACAGAAAACCTTGAGATTTTGGGCGTAAAAATGGACTTAAAGAAAAATGCGCTTTCAAATACCTCGAATGCAGAAACTTTAATCAGCGCGGATGACTCAAAAGTAAAGATTTTTGTAATTCCGACTGACGAGGAACTTGTGATGACTGAGGACGCTTATGCGCTTATGAAAGGAACTTACGATGTTCACACGAATTTTAAGTATTCGTTCCAGTCAAAGGATTATGTGAACAAAGCCCGCGAAGAATCTCTTAAAAAAGAGCTGGAAAAACTTCCGGAGCTTAAAGAAATTCTTGCCCGGTAACGGCGTTTAATTGGAGTTATTTATGAAACAGGCTGTTGTTTTTTTAGCAGATGGCTTTGAAGAGATAGAGGCGCTTTCTCCTGTTGATTATCTGCGAAGAAGTCATCAGGTGGAAGTTACGACTGTCGCTGTTCCAAGCCCGACAATGAATGATCCGTATATTGTTATGGGTTCGCACAACATTCCGGTTATTGCCGATATGAATTTTGAAGAATTCAAGGCTAATTTTTCCGATGATTCAGATTTGCCGGATTTAATATTTTGTCCGGGAGGAATGACCGGTTCTGAAAACCTTGCCGCGAACGAGGAGATAACCGCGTACATAAAAAAATGCGCGGCGGCTGGAAAATTTGTTTCAGCTATTTGCGCTGCGCCGGCTGTTGTTCTTGCAAAAACTGGTGTTCTTAAGGGCAAGAAATGGACTTGCTATCCGGATATGGAAAAAAACGTTGAGCAGTATTGCGGAAAAGAGGCTTCTGTTGCTGATGTTTTGGAGGGAAGCGTCCACTGTTCGGATAGTCCTTTTGAGACAGACGGCAACGTAATCACAAGCCGCGGCGCCGGCACAGCCGAACAGTTTGCAATGGAGCTTGTGCGCCTTCTGGCCAGCTGCGAAACCGCGGAAAAAATCCGCAAGGGAACAGTCCAAAGATGATTATCAGTCAGAATGCCGTGTTCTTTGGTTTTATAAAAACTTAAAGAACTGGCGTTCTGCTTGTACTGTTTTTTCTTATCTCCCCCGCTTGTATTTTTCGTCCGGCGTGATTATTGCGTCTATCTTTATCTGTTTTTCTGCCGCGGTTTTTTGAACAAGTTCTTTTGTGTATTTTTTTGTTCCGCGCGGAGCCGGGTGCGGCTCAGCATCGCCAATCAGTATGATTTTTTTCTGCGCATCCGGCCGCCATTCGTAGAATTCCAGGGAAGCGTAAAGCGCTTCGTAAACCGCTTCCGGAATGTCGCCGCCTTCCTTTCCGTTTATTTTAAAGCCGTTCAGGTTTTTATTAAAAATATTTATATCTTTTGTAAAATCAAAGAATTTTACAGGAAGGTTTTTGTACCTGAAGTTGTCGACGTAGTCGCGGTAGAGCAGAAGCCCGAATCTAATGTCTTTAAAATCTTTTAATGAGTCTATAAGCCGCGGAACCCATTCTTTCCTTAGCTGTTCAATATCGTCTTTCATGCTGCCGGTTGCATCAATTGCAAAAACAACATCGACCATATTTTTAGGATTGATATTTTCGATGGCGGCCATAATGTCGTCTACGATTGTTTCAGGCCCTTTTGAATATGTTAGAAAATCTGAAATTTCGCTGAATTTTGCGCTTGCGACAGGATTGTAGTCGTCTGTAAGGACAGGAACTTCTTCTTTTTCTGGAATTTTTTCCGGTTCAGGGATGATTTTTTCTTCGGTGTTTTGTTCTGGTTCATGGTGGATTTTTACTTTTGGTCCAAGGTCGAACATATAGGCATTGTCATAATATTCGCCGGTGTAGTCGGCATATTTTTTTTCAAAAGCGCGGATATTTATGAAAGTTCCCTTGCTGATAGTGATTTTTCCGTTTCTTGACCAGGGGTATCCGTATTGCATCTGGTGCGGAATATAGATGTGGAACGCTTCTCCGAACTGCTCGTCCGGCTCGGGTGTGGAATCTATAAGGCTGAATTTTGAATATTCCGATTCAAGTTTTTTTCCGTCCAGAAAGCGGATTTCATCTCCGTTTATTGCGTTGTATTCCAGCGCGCGGTATGCGTAGCTGTCGTTTTTTCCGGCAGGATCCTTTGTCGTTTCAACTAGCATTATTGATTCAACTTTGGGAAGTTTTTTTACAAAAAGATGATAACCCTGCGCGTCGCTGAAGCTGTTGCTTAATTCCGGCTCAAGGCGAATATCGCCCGGCTTTATAAGAAGCCCGCTCTGCGCAAAAATTCCGAGGCATGCAAAAAATACTGATAAAATAAGAAAACATTTTTTCATATCTATATTATCGGAAGAAAATAGTGGAATCTGAATAAGTAGTTCAAATTTTGAGTTTTTATGAATTGTAAATCCGCTTACTCTCTTATCTTTTTTTATAAAAAACTCGATTTTCAGGCTTTGTAAAATTTTTCATTCTTTTTTTCGATTTTTCTTTAAATACCGGAATTCTGATGTATAATATTAAAGTTATGTCCGACGCGCGTGAAAACAAAAAGTTTATAGAAGTTTCTCTTTCAGATTTTTATGATGCTGAGCCGGAAGTTGCAAGAGTTCAGGATGAGGGAATTGTAATTCTTACTCCAAAGGAAAAAATCCTTTACAATCAGTTTATTCCGTTATTAATGGAAAAAGCTCCGGAGCGCCTTGAAGTTATAGAAAGCCGTATGAAGGATCTTACGCGTCTTGCCGAAGCTGTCGCTCGTTTTCCTTCTTTGCTGGAACGCCATGATTTGCCCGGCGGAATCCGTACTCCTCAGCTTTTAATAGATTCTCTTGTAAAGCACCAGGCTAAAGGCGACACAACGCTTCAGCTTCCTTCAAAAGCTATTCTTGGAAAAGGATATATGGTCGCCAAAATCCATACTTTTTCTTCCATGGCAAAAATAAGCGAACAGATTGGCGCGCCAAAATCCATAACACAGGCTCTTCAGCTGGAAACTGTAACGATGATGTTTACGCTTCTTGCGGAAGATGTTTACATTGACCTTATAAACGATGGCTCGCTGCCGCTGGAATTCAGAAGAAGCTGGGGACTTTCGCTTTTGCTTTTGTGGGAACACAGAAACGATCAGACAATAGAGTCCGTTGCGCCTGTTCTTCAGCAGGTTTGGAGCGCGCGCAGACGCCTTGCTCCTGCTTTTGGCACAATGATGGGAACCAGCGAGCTTATAATGATGAGTATGCAGATGGATGAGCAGTGGATTTCGTTTATAAAAAGCAAGCTGCAGATTCCTGAGGTCACACAGGCTATGGAAGAGTTTCTTTTTGGAATTTCCACAGAGCAGGTTGCGACTTTGAAGAATATTCTGCGTGAACGGGGAATTTCTTCTATTAATCGCGATGATGTTTCAACTTTTTTGGGTGAGCACGTAAAGTCTGATGCCGGACTTGACTACCGCGATTTTTATTCATTGTATACTGTTCGCCGGGACGATGCCCGCGCCAGAGACAGAATGAAACTTTCTGGTCCTAAAAAAACACTGGAAGATTATTTTATCATGTATATAACGGAAATGAACCAGGAAAAACAGCAGAAAGACAGTTTTGCAATCTAAAATATAACAATTTTTTTATTTGATTTATTTAATATTCGGATTTAACATAAATTGTATGTAAAAATGTTCAGATAACTTTTCTATATTATTTACATTGTTCCAATTTCGGTAAGAGATTCAAAAACTAAAAACGTGTTTGCAGGATTTGGCCGTGTTTAGGAGCACGTGCTGGCGGTAAGGGAAAAGCTGCCATGCCGGATTTCTGTTTTGGAGGACACTATGAAAAAGCTGGGAATTAAAAAGTTCCTGCTGGTTTTGGCGTCTGCAGTTATTATTGCGGGCTGTTCAAATTCATTGGATGAACGTTCAGATTCGTCGGAAAATCCGTCGGCTGTGGGTTCTGTTTTTGTAAATGACGGAGATTCCCGCGCTATTTTTGTGGACGGCATTGTTTCTGCCGTTGCGACTGTAACCGGAACCGGAATAAAAAACGGTTCTGAACCAACCGGAAAAAGCGATGTTTCCGCCGGAAAAGGAACTCTTTCTGTTTCTGGAATTCCTGCCGGAAAGAACCGTATTATAACTGTTCAGGCTTATAACAGTGACGGAAAAATAAACGGTGTTACAATGCGCGCTGTCTGTGATGTTAAGGCAGGTGAAAATACTTCTGTTTCCGTAAACTGGGCTTCAACTGCGCTTGGAAATGTTTTTGCCGAGCTGCATTCTCTTGGAAAAGACTTAAGTTCCGTTAATATTGCAAAAATAAAGGCTGCGGTTCCAGCCGATGTTTCATCTCCTTTTGTAAATGCAAAAAAAATCGCTTCTGACTATGTTTCGGATAGCTTAAAATCTTCTTCTGAATACAAACTTTCTGCGTCAACCGTGACTTTGACTTCAAAAAATATTTCCGGCTACAAAGTTTATGCCGGCGACCCTTTTTCTGAGGTTCAGACTATTTCTTCGGAATCTTCTGAATCAACTTTTCAAGTTGCGCCTGGAACATGGCCTATTTATGCGGTGGACAGTACTGGCGCTGTAAAAGCGTTTGGCTACGGAACTTTTACCGACGGCGGAAAACATACAATCAATATCACAAACAATGGCTCGGTAAAAATTGTCGTTGACGGAACTGTTATTGAAGACAGGATTATTGTGCATGCGAAATATAAGGTGATTTATATTTGGGAAACGGGTGTTTCAACTCTTGATAAACAATCTCATGAAATGTTTGCAGAAAGTGCCGGTTGGTATAAATATGAAATTCCTGCGCCAAAAGCGAATATAATTTTTAAAAATTCAAAAGATAATTGGGATGGTAAAACATCAGATCTTTCCCGCGAAGCCGGCGAATGGTGGTTCAAAGACGGCGAGTGGTATGAAGGAAATCCGGAAGATTCTGTAGCGCCGATTGTGATTTCATTCAAATCAAGCGCTTCTGGAACTGTGAGCGGACCAGTTGTGCTTACTGCGGAGGTTACGGATAATTCTGCGCTAAAAGAAGTTGTGTTCTACATAGGCTCAAAAGAAATCGGCTCGCAGGATGTTGCCGGAACGTCTGCAACTGCGACTTATGAATGGAATACTGCCTTCGTAAAAAACGGCACATATAATGTTCGTGCTGTTGCTTATGATGCTGCAAACAACGCTTCAGAAGAAAAATCAATTTCAGTTACAACAAAGAACGAGAATCTTCCTCCTGTGGCAGTTATTTCTGGAAGTTCTTATGCAAAAACTGAATCAACAAAAGAATTTGACGCGGGGCTTTCTTATGACCAGAATGAAGGAACTATAAAATCCTATTCATGGAGTGTTTCTGGCGGCGCGGCAATTTTAAGCGGAAGCGGCACAAGCAAAATCACAGTAAAAATGCCTTCTGTCGAAGGCGAGGTTATGGTAAGCCTTTCTGTTGCTGATGATGAGGGAGCATCTTCTGAACCTGTTTCAAGAACCGTAAAAGTTCGCGGGCAGAGTCAGACAAGCGGCGACTTCCGCGATGAAACAATTTACTTTTTGATGACAACAAGATTCTATGATGGGGATAAGTCGAACAACGAATACTGTTGGGACGAAGGCGGAGAATCTCTTGCGTTTGGAGAAGGAGACTGTGGTTGGCGAGGAGATTTTAAGGGGCTTGCAGAAAAGCTTGATTATATAAAGGCTCTTGGTTTCAGCGCAATCTGGATTACTCCAGTTGTAGAAAATGCTTCTGGAATTGATTACCACGGTTATCATGCTTATGACTTTAGCAAAGTTGATCCTCGTTATGAGTCAGTAGGTTTTACCTATGAAAATTTGATAGATGCCTGTCATGCAAAAGGAATTAAGGTTATTCAGGATATTGTTCTTAATCATTCAGGAAATTTTGGTGAAAGAAATCTTTTCCATATGTTTGACAAGGAAACTGTTCCGTATATAAATAAGGATATTCCAACTCCTGCCGGTGGAAAACGAAGTCCGTTTATGAAAGTTGCAGAAACTGGAAATGCCTATGAAAAACTTATGGCAGGACTTAGAATGACTGGTGCTTCTGATTATGATACCGCAATCGGTTCTAAGCAGTATGGAGCCAGAATAAATGCAATGAAAGAAGATTCTATTGATACAGATTTTATCTATCACCATACAAAAACTATTGACTGGAACAGTGAAAACTGTCAGCTTGGTCAGATGGCAGGTGACTGTGTTGATTTGAATACTGAAAATCCTGTTGTATTCAATTATCTAAAAGAGTGTTATGTAAATTACATCAATATGGGTGTTGATGCTTTCCGAATCGATACTGTAAAGCATATTTCACGCCTTACTTTCAACAAGGAATTTATTCCAGCATTTATGGAAGCTGGCGGTGAAAATTTCTATATTTTTGGCGAAACATGTGCACGGTACCGTGGCCGCTGGAATGAAGGTGTTCCGGCTCTTTCACCATCGTTCTACACATGGAAAGAAAATCAAGAATTTGCATGGAACAGTAAGGGCTCTACAGAAGAGTCAAAAACAAACAGTGCATCTGCTACAGCACATTTCACAAAATACAAAAGTGATTTTTCTCATCCAGCTTGGGCTGATGGAACAGCTAATCATTTATTAAAAGGAAATGATTATCATGCTCCAGACTATTCTATGCGTTCTCATCTTGACCAAATTGACTTCCCTATGCATTGGGCTTTTGCAAATGCAAATGATGCTTTTAGTACAGCTGTAAATACCAATGACCAAGATTTTAATGATGCTACGTGGAATGTTGTTTATGTTGATTCTCATGACTATGCTCCTGATAATGCGCCAGAAAATCAGCGTTATGCAAAAACTAAAGAATGGCCACGCAACTTGAACCTTATGTTTACATTCCGAGGTATTCCGTGTATTTACTACGGTTCGGAAATTGAATTTATGGCAGGTGCGCCAATCGATCCTGCAAATACAAAAACTTCTCTTGATAAGTCAGGACGTGCATATTTTGGGGATTATTTGGAAGGTTCTATCGTTGCGGATGATTTTGGAGTTTATACAGCTAGCGGAACTGTTGAAGAAACATTGAATCATAATTTAGCTCAGCATATTATCAGATTAAATCAAATCCGAAGAGCAATTCCTGCCTTGCGAAAGGGGCAGTATTCAACTGAGGACTGTGGTGATGGCGCAATCTCATTTAAGCGCCGTTATAAAGATGATGAAGTTGACAGTTTTGTTCTTGTGGCAATTGGTGGTCAGGCTAAATTTAATAATGTTCCTGAAGGCGACTATATTGAAGTTATAACAGGTCAGACTGTTTCTTGCTCGGGTTCTCTGACTTCTGAGAAGATTGGAAGAGATAATATGCGCATTTACGTTCTGAAAACTCCTTCTTGCGAAATCGATGGTAAAATCGGAAAAGACGGTGCTTATCTTAAATAGTTTCATTAAAAATAGATAAGGCAAAAAAAATAAACCCCGGCGAATGCGTTCGGGGTTTATTTTTTTAGTGGCACAGGCAAGTCTGTCTATTTGCGCAGGGTTGCCTGCTGCCGCAAGGCTTGCGGCTTGCTTACCGCGTTTGCTTTGCAGCAAACGCGCTCAATAAAACTATGCTTTGTTCAAGCGGCTTTCCAAATCATCCAAGCAGGCAGACAATTCTTTTGGAAGGTGTTTGCCGAATTTTGGATAGTGGTTTTCGCGGATGTCTTTACATTCCTTGAGCCAGCCTTCCTTGTCAACTGCTGTGATTGCAGGAATCTGAGCCTTGTAAACGTCGTCAAGACCGTCAAGGTTGAGAGCGCCTTCTTTTGGCATAAATCCAATCGGTGTGTCAACGTAGTTGTCTTTTCCGTTACATCGGTCAAAAATCCATGCAAGAACGCGGCTGTTGTCGCCGTATCCAGGCCACATGAATCCGCCAGGAAGATTTGCGTTGTTTTCGTCCTTGCGGAACCAGTTTACGTAGAAGATTTTTGGCAAAAGGTCTTTGTTTTTCGCAGCGTTGCCAACGTCGATCCAGTGCTGGAAGTAGTCGCCCATGTTGTATCCACAGAATGGAAGAATTGCGAACGGGTCGCGGCGGATTTTTCCAACCTGAGAAGCATCGATTGTAGAAGCGGCTGTGATTTCTGAACCTACGATAGATCCGAGGAATACAC
>OIWT01000445.1_pt1 | contig 58063 bp, 47 predicted proteins | sample 1587701 | NCBI WGS metagenome assembly OIWT01 (sample SAMEA3888904, study PRJEB22519) | human gut metagenome | biome: human gut; feature: human-associated habitat; material: faeces | place: Denmark | collected 2009
TAAGCCTGTAGCTAGCGTTCATCCTGAGCCAGGATCAAACTCTTCATTGTAATATCTTGTTTTCGTTTTTTTCCTTTTGCTCCCAGGTGTTTGACGTTGACTTCCTTTTTCATACCCTTCCGCCGATATTGCTAACGGCGGGCTCTTGTACTACTCGTTTGTATTTTCATCTTTTTCAAGCTTCGCTCTCACCCCTTCCGGGTGGCTTTCCTTATCGAAAGCGGATGCAAAAGTACTGCCTTTTGACTTACGCTCCAAACTTTTATACGACTTTTTTTGAAGAAATTTTCGCACTCCCAGGTAAGTCGTTGACTATCACTCGTGTAAGAATGACACTTTTTACAAGCCTAAACGCCCTAAAGGACACGTCGCGCATGCTCGCATAAGATAAAATGAGGGAAGAGGAGCGCCCCCCCTTCCCTCATTTTATACACTATTTTACAGCCATTCACATTTAAAAGCATTGCATCGTGCAACAACACGCCTTTACAAGCAACAGCAATCACGTTTCTTCTGCCCTATGGGCACAGATATACCTATGAACGCATTGATAGAATTCGAATTCTTGCCTAAAAACATATAGTCTGTTCCCAAGAAGAGCGAGCCCAGCTTCAATCCGACACCAAAGGACTTGCCCAAGGACTGAATGGCTGAATAACTCACAGCCAGGTTAAACCAGTTTTTCGGCCGATAGTTTGCCGACAGCGTCAGCTCTGTCAACGCTTTCGGCTCCACAAAACGGGTCGTCGACAAGACGCCGACAGACAACACATCGTTGAAGAACCCGTATTCTGCTCCTGCCACGATGGTCGAAGCCAGACGGGAACGCCGTGACTCGCTGACATCCTCCGTCCTCAACTCCAACAATTCATAGTCGAGCACATCGCCTCCACTGACACGGTTCATGTAATTCTCCGCATCGGCCTGCAAGCGATTCATGTTCTCACGAAGAGCCGCGACAGAACCCATCGGATCGCTTGCGTCAAGCCCCGTCGTATAGTCCGAACCACGCAGACTAATGCCGGAGGATGCAGCCGTGGCCACCTGCGTACTTCCCTTCGACCAAGAAATGAATCCCAAATCAAGCACGGCAGCCGACACCGTGAGGTGATCGAGCAAGCGATAGGACGCACCCAAGTCAATGCCGAAACCATAGCCCGCAATGCCCAAATCACCGGATTCGAATTTTATATCATCAATGTAGCCGTCAGATGACTCCTGCAAAGTCAAACCCTTGAAAGAACTCTCCAGGCGTGCGTCAAGCATCAAGTCAGCATGATAACCATCAATCTCACGGCGAAGGCTTTCGACATCGGAGGGCGAGATGGAAGACATGTTCTGCAACTCCTGTATCCGCGCATCGCTTGGCAAGCTGGCATCCAAGCTCACGCTGTTGAACTTCAGATTAAGATTGCCCATACCAAGCAACACTTTCACGCGTCCGCCCACGGTCAGGCGGTCGTTTATCTGACGGGCGTATCCCAGCCCGACCTCGGCATACGCATTCAGGTTGACTTCCTGACCGCTGATGTCATACGCGCTGTTACGCCAACGGTCTTGATCTTCGTCCATCTCGTTGAGAAACGTAAAAAGCGACTTAGTGAGCTTCACGCCTAAATCCGTGCGTACGCCGACATTGAACGACCAGAAATTTCTCCCCCGATACCATCCCGCGGAGAGAATATCGGTGTTTATATTCAGGTTCACATGATTCGTGTTGTCCAACCGTCCCAAAAACTCCGGATTGTTGTAGAAATTGCCATCATCGTCTATCACGTCCATGATGTCCTGATAGCCCAACGAACTGGAACCGACCGAAGCATTCAGCGCACCGATGACAGGTATATTAATGTACCCGCGCGTAGGCGTCATCGCCGGATTCAGTTGCATACGATAGTGCGACCCCTCCATGAAGTAAGACGTACGCAAGAACTGTGCATGTGCCACACCGGCCACCAGCAAGAGAGCAGAAAGCACTCCCGCTTTCAGCCAAAAAGATTGTTTACCTCTTTCCATACTAGATATAATACTCTTTAGTGAACATTAAAATTATATATTCAATGCGCAAAGATAACATTATTTATTAAAACAACCATACAATATCCTAAAAAGTTTAAACTGTGTTAAACTTATGCAAGTCAAATCCAGCAACTCGCCTCTATCCTATCCACAAATCCCTATATATAATAAGGTATAAGACAACAGAGCTCTCTCAAACTCCGCTTGCATCAGCCGCACATCATCCCCTCCTGCCACCAGCAACATGCCGGCTCGGCCATCATCAGATAAACATTTTAAACAAAAAAAAGCCTGCACACCCCGTCAACCACAAAGCGGAAAGAGATCGGAGTCCGCCAGCATCCAGCTTGTCCACCCTGGGTATAGACACGGTGCAATCACGGATTCCTTTGCAAGGTCGGACGGAGTCTATGATAAGGTCGGGCGGAAAGGAAGGCGTCCAAGCGGCGTATATAGAAGAGGAAAACGAAAATACATCCATTTCATTTCCAAGCATTTAAAAGCACTCGCCCGACACACGTCCGCAAAGGCATGCATGCACGTCCCGGACCCAGCACTTTCAAGCCGCGACGTGCAGAGGAGGAAGAAAGAGAAAAAGAAAAAGGTCAACATCTCAACAATCTCTTCCAGCTCATGTCCCCACCCCGAAGCTGCAATCTCGCCCCACCTTCCACCCTACGCCTCCGGATGACTCTGACGAACGGCCTCCACTGCATAAAAACGCGATTATGAAAAAGAATATTTTGCTAACATTCATAGTTTTTTTTCTATTTTTGTCAGCAAACTCTAGATACAACTACGACTTATGCACGAAGCGGAAAAAACTCTCCTATTTGAAGACCTGTTCAAGCAACACTTCCGCCAACTGTATGTGCATGCATACAGCTGGGTGCATGACGAAGAATGGGCCAAAGACATCGTGCACGACGCATACTGTCAACTATGGGAAAACTTTGACCGCTACACGGACGAACCACACCTGCTGTCCCTGCTCTACACCTTCGTGCGAAGCCGCAGCATCGACCATCTCCGCCACGACCAAGCCCAGGAAAACTACGTGCAGGCGCAAAAGGCCTCAGACGAAGACAACCGCGAGGAATACCAGCACTACGAGGAACTCATCGCCCGCGTGATGGCAGCCGTGCGCCGCCTGCCTCCGCAGACACGGCGCGTGCTCGTGGGCTGCGTCCTGCACCATAAGAGCTACAAAGAAGTGGCCGACGAACTGGCCATCAGTCCGCTCACCGTCAAAACACTCATGGCCAGAGCCTTGAAAAGCCTTCGCACACAAAAAGAAATTTTTTTGCCTTGGGTTGTACTCCTTCTTGCCCTGCATTCCGTTATATAGGAAAAACGACAGGAGCAAAAGCACATGAACCTCTACCAACAAGAAGACATCGACTACGCACTGGACGTCCTGGCCCATCCTGAGCTTGAACTGACCGAAGCGTTTCGCACATGGCTGCAAGACGAGACCCACCGCAGACTCTATCTCGACCTCAAAGCGGCCCATGACGGACTGGCTTTGCAAGAACAAGCCATGCCCGACGTGCATGAAGAGTGGGCCCGCTTCCTGAAAAGAAGCGACATCTTACCCCTCCCCGCAAGAATTTCGATAACTAACAATCACACAACGGTTTGGAATCGAAGAAAATTCCAAGTCGCCGCTGCTGCCATCCTGCTCATCCTGGCGACAAGCGTCGGATTCTGGCTGTATGAACCACAGAAACAGGCAGCCCCCGTCGCCCTCATGAAGCGCAACCCACAACCTCAGGAGGTGGTGCTCAGCAACGACCAAGGTGGCAACATCATCCTCTCCGAGCAGACAGACAGGGACTCCCTGGCATCCCTGGGAGCAACCCTGACCGGCGACCAGCAACTGGCCTACGGCCCAACATCCGGACAGGAGACAACCGTCAGCACTCAAACTCTTCAGACACCACGGGGAAAAGATTTTAAAATCGTACTCAGCGACGGCACGGAAGTGTGGCTCAATGCCGAAAGCACACTGACCTATCCATCCCGCTTCCACGAAGCGCAACGCATCGTGGAGCTTGACGGGGAAGCCTATTTCAAAGTGGCCAAGGATTCGGCCCGCCCCTTCATCGTCCGCTCAGGCAAACTGGAAACACAAGTGTTGGGGACCAGCTTCAACTTCCGCAACTACATCCACAGCACACCCCATGTCACACTCGTCGAAGGCCGTGTGCTCGTCACCGGCCATGACACATCCGTCACGCTCCATCCCAACGAGGATGCTCAAATCGGCGACGACGGCACCATCCGCGTGACCCAAGTCGACCCCCGCAGCTACACAGCCTGGGTGGACGGCTATTTCTACTTCGACAATGCTTCGCTGGAGGAAATCATGCGCGAGCTGGGCCGATGGTACAACCTGAACATCCTGTTTGAGAATCCGGCGGCGATGAAGCATCATTTTAACTTTTGGGCAAGCCGCAAAAATGGCATTCACAATGTCATAGAACTCCTAAACGACTTAGGCAAGGTCAAAGCATCACTAGACAACAATGCACTTATTATATCTTAATGTTTAATTCTATAAAACCAAACCTATGGAGAGAAAAGCATTCTTATGCAAACAATCCCATACAAGGATCAATCCTTTGGGCAAATGTCTCAGGCTTTGCACTTTCATGCTAGCCTTATTCCTATGGGCAGGAACTGTCGTACAGGCACAATCCCTGCAAAAAGAGATTCGGATCAAAGCCGAAAATGAGTCTTTAGCCGTTATCTTAAAAAAGATAAGCAACGCATCCGGCTACAAAATCAATTTCAACATGGAAGATGTCCGCGACATGAAAACATCGGTCGATACCGGTGACGGCTCCATGACCGTCACAGCCGTGCTTGACCGCTTGTTTCAAAAACTTCCTTTCTCCTACAAAGTCGACAAGGAATTCATCACCGTCACGCGCAAACAAGCACAAGCTCCATCAGAAAAGAAACGTGTCGTAACAGGCTGCATCTATGACGACATGAATGAACCTCTTCCAGGCGTAAGCATTCGTCTGAAGGGAGAGACGAGCGGTAATATCACGGACGTCAACGGTCATTATTCACTCCAAATCCCCACAGACAAAGCTTCAACGATTGTAGTAAGTTACATCGGAATGAAACAGGAAGAAGTACAACTTGCTGCCGGACAGACCGACATCATGAAAGATATTAAGCTTGAACAAGACTCGGAAAAACTGAACGAAGTTGTCGTCACCGGTATCTTCAACACCACACGTGAAAGCTACACCGGAGCGGCTACGACCTTCACACACAAACAAATCGCAGAAGCCGGAAACCGCAGCCTCATTTCCACCCTGCGCAACTTGGATCCAAGTTTCAACATTGCCGACAATCTAGCTATTGGTTCTGACCCGAACAGCCTGCCAAGCATCACCATCCGTGGTGCTTCTGCCCTGCCGACTGATGTGCAAGACATGCAGGTGAGCGCAGACAACCAACGCACAGCCAACCAGCCGCTCTTCATCCTCGACGGCTTTGAAATCTCGCTCACCCGCTTCATGGACTTGGACGAAAGTCAAGTGGAAAGCATCACATTGTTGAAGGATGCCAATGCCACAGCACTCTATGGTTCGAAAGGTTCTAACGGCGTTGTCGTCATCACCAGTAAGCCCATCGAGCCAGGCAAACTACGTTTCAGCTATAAAGGTACATTGCAAATAGAGGCCCCCGACTTGACCTCTTACAACTTGATGAATGCACGCGAAAAGTTGGAATACGAACGGCTGGCCGGACTTTATGAAGATGACAATATGCAGACCTACAACGACCTGCAAGCCCTCTACAACCAACGCCGCATGGACGTAGAACGCGGTGTGGACACCTATTGGATGAAATATCCAATCCGAACAGGCATCGGTTCACGCCATAATATCTCCATCGAAGGCGGAGATGAACATCTGCGTTATGGAGCGAACTTGACATACAACAATGTTGCAGGAGCTATGAAAGGTTCCGATCGTAACACCCTATCAGGAAACATGTTCTTACAATATCGCTATAAGAACTTCTCCTTCCAGAACAATCTGCAAATCACAAACACAACATCCAAGAACTCCCCCTACGGCTCGTTCAGCGAATATTGTGCTTTAAACTCTTACTATACCCCTTACGATGAAGAAGGCAATCTCAAAAAAGAACTGGAAGACTTCTTCTATCCCATGACTGGCGATCGCAACACAGTGTACAACCCGCTCTATAATGCCTACTTGCCGCGTAAGGACAGCAGTGAATATACGGATATTACAAACAATTTCTCCGTCGAATGGTATATCTTGCCAGAACTCTTCCTGCGTGGACAATTCTCTTATACAAAAGAGACCAGCCGCTCAGATGTTTACTATCCAGCAAGCGACACGATGTTTGACAACTACACAGGAGACGACTACAAGCGCAAGGGACAATACATATACGGCACGGGGGACTCCCAAAGTTATGAAGGCCGTTTCACTTTGAACTATTCAAAAACCTTCAAAGACCTTCATCAGCTTTTTGCCGGCCTTGGAATCACAGTAAGCGAGTCGAAAGCCGAAAACTATACAGTTGTCGGTGAAGGTATTTCCGTAGACAATATGGACTTTTTGGGCATGGCCAACCAATATGAAGAAAGCGGACGCCCCAGTGGTACAGAATCTATCTCACGAGGATTCGGTGCACTGTTCAACCTAAATTACACCTACGACAGACGCTACTTTATTGACTTAAACGGGAAATATGACGGATCGTCGCAATTCGGTTCCAACAAGCACTTCGCCCCATTCTGGTCAACAGGTGTGGGCTGGAACATTCAGAACGAAAAGTTCATGGAAAATGTAAAGTGGATTAATATAGCCCGTTTGCGCCTATCTTATGGTATCACTGGATCGCAAAATTTTGCATCTTATCTCTCCATTCGTTCCTATCAAGATTTTGGTGGCCTCAGCACACAAAATTGGTATGGCGTCTACCTTATGGCCTATGGAAATCCCGATTTGCAATGGCAAAAGACTTCACAATGGAACGTCGGTCTCGACATGGAACTCCTCAATCGTAGACTGACATTCAGCATTGATGTCTATAATAAACTGACCAATGATTTGTTGGCAGACGTAAACATGCCTATCTCTAGCGGATTTGAAAGCTACAAAGCCAATGTGGGCAAAGTCGAAAACCGAGGCTATGAACTATCAGCTTCCGCACAAATCATTCGCAATGTAGAGCAAGATTTGCGCTGGACAGTAGGCGTGAAGATGGCCCACAACGAAAATAAGGTGAAAGAAATCTCCAACTCGCTAGAAAACCTAAACGAGGATCTGCTCAACCAAGATACTTACAACCCAAGTTTCATCTATCGCGAAGGCCAATCCATGAATACCATCTATGCTGTACCGTCCAAAGGCATAGACCCTTCGACTGGTCGAGAAATATTTGTCAAACGTGATGGTACAGAAACATTCGAATGGGAAGCTGAAGATCAAGTGCCTTGTGGTGTCGCTGAGCCTAAGATTCAAGGTACACTTAATAGTAACCTGCGTTGGAAGGGCATCACCTTAAACATGGTGTTCGGCTATCGCTGGGGAGGCAAAGCTTATAACAGTACACTAGCTTCGAAAGTGGAAAACATCGCTCCTTATGACAATGCTGACCGCCGGGTACTCTATGACCGCTGGTCTGAACCTGGTGACATAGCTCTCTACAAAGGAGTACAAGACATGACTGAAACACGTCCGACATCACGCTTTGTTTTCAAGGACAACACGTTCTATTGCTCTTCTCTCAACCTTGGTTATGAAGTCCCCACAGAATGGACACAGAAACATTTCGGAATCTCATACCTAGCTATTAACGGTTATTTGGAAGATTTATTCTACAAATCAACCATCAAACGCGAACGAGGAACAGATTATCCGTTCTCACGAAAATTCTCTCTCTCGCTCACCGTGCGTTTCTGAGAAACTCTCTATTGCAATTCGAGTTACTCCACTGACCGAATTGCTATAACTTCAGACACTAAATTTATATGAACATACACTTATGAAAAGACTACCTTATACACTGCTCTTCGTCGTACTGGCTCTTTGCTCAGCTTGTAACGACTGGCTCGACGTCAATCCACGCTCGCAAATCAAAGGAGAAGAACTCTACGAAAGCGAAGACGGATTTAAAAAAGCGCTCAACGGCGTCTACATCAGTATTGCCGAACAAACACTTTATGGTCGCCAGACTACTATGTACGTCAACGACGCTTTGGCCCACCTCTGGAAAGACCCGGCACTCAACACTGATGTGCTCTATGCACTCAATCGTTTCGACTATACCCACCAAAGTGTTGAACCTATCTTCAGTTCTATCTTCTTAAAATACTACAATGCTATCGCCCAGCTCAATGACTTATTGAAGAACCTCGATGAACATCCAGAAGTTACATTCCGCTACAACAACGACAAACTTCTGCGTGGCGAAGCGCTTGGACTTCGTGCTTTTCTCCATTTGGACGTGCTCCGCATGTTTGGCCCCATGCCTCAGACAGCAACCGACGGCACAGACGCTATCCCTTATGTGACAGAAATAACCAATGACCCGTCGAAACTCATATCAAAAACCTGGGGTGAAGTGTTTACTCTCATGGAAAAAGACTTGCTCGACGCTAAAGCCATACTCGAAGAATTTGATCCCGCCGTAACCAACACCATGAAACAACTGGAAGACACTTATTACATCGGTACTGAAGGTTTCCCCGAAGATGAATGGCAATACTTCCGCCACGGACGGTTCAACTATTATGCCGTATTAGGCACACTAGCCCGCATGTATCACTGGAAAGGCGATAAGACTCAAGCTGCCGATTATGCCCGCCAAGTCATCGAATCTGAAAAATTCCCGCTCACCACAGAAGCCACTCTGACGACCAGCGGATCTAACCTGGTGATGTATGACGAACATCTGTTCGACATCGACAACCCCGACTTGCAAGAAATCGTCGAACCTCTATTCAGTACACAAACCGCAAGCCTCAACCAAGACGAAGCGGCCCTGGACGTGGCTTATGAAAGTGACATCCACAACAGCGACATCCGTTATCAGAACAATCGCTATTGGGAAACCGTCATCTATCAACAAAACGTCATCACACATTTTCGCAAATACACAGGAAACAACACGAATTCCAGTTCAAACCGCGTCCCGCTGTTGCGTTCCGTGGAAATGTATTTCATCCTGATGGAAGACGCGCCCATCGCTGAACTCAACACATGGCTCGAGCCTTACATTGTCGCACGAAGCCTGACAAAGACAGCCATTGACGGCACCCTGACCACAGAAAACGAAATCGTATCTTTCCTCGAAAACGAATACCGCAAAGAGTTCTACGGCGAAGGACAACTCTTCTACTTCTACAAACGTCATGGCTACACGGCCTATACCTGGCCCAGCGCTTACACGCTGCCTCAAAATGCCCTGGTCGTACCTAAGCCCGACGGACTCACTGACTTTGAATAACTCTAAAACGACAGTTTATCATGAAACATCTATATGCTATCATAACCTCTGTGGCAGGCATGCTGACTCTCGCCACAAGCTGCTCGGTCAACGAAATGGATACCTATGAGAATGACCCCGCTATCTATTTCGACCATGAGACAGCCGACAGTGTCGCTTACTCGTTCTTCACTCTCGACTCACACATTCCGCGCGATACCGTGTGGGTGGGAACCATCACAATGGGCCTTCCTTCCGACCAAGACCGTCCATTTACCATCGTACAAACAAACACAAGCGAATCGGATGCTGCCCAACCAGGCGTGCACTACATCCCCTTCGACGACCCTGAAGTGCGCGACTCCATCCGCATCAGTGCGGGCGAAGTCACACGGCTCGTCCCCGTCATCCTGCTGCGCGACGAGTCCCTCAAGTCGTCGACCAAACGGCTGGTACTCTCCATCCAAGCCAATGAATATTTCCGCCCGGGCATTGACGCATGGCGCACCTATACCATCACCATGACCGACACAGCTATCAAACCCAGTATCTGGGACAGCTATTGGAGCAACTACCTGGGAGCTTCCTGGGGGCCGGAAAAACTGCGCTTCGCCATCGAAGCTACCGGATACAAAGATTTCGAAGAGCGTCCCATCGACCCGGGACTGGCGAGCTGGATGTACACCGTCTGCTCCCAACGACTGGAAGAATACAATGCCAAACATCCTGACGAGCCACTGTCTGAAGCTGACGGCACACTTGTCTCATTCGACTACTAACCTTTTAATAACACAAACACAATGATACGCAAACATATCACAAGCCTCACGATGTTTATGGCATTGGCATGTCTGGCCTCCTGCATCGATGATAAAGGCAACTACACTTATATTCCATCTGAAGACATGCTGCCCATCAGCATATCTGTTCCGGAAATCGGAGAGGACGACGATTTTATCCGTGCCGTCAAGGGCGAGGAACTTCATTTGACCGCCAATGTCTCCGGACTGGACGGCTCGGACAAATACAGCTTCCTCTGGTATGCATTTCCAAACAACACCAATGCAACCACCGACGAACGCATCGAGCTAGCAAGAAGCCAAAACCTGGATTTGCCAAGCGTCATGCTCCGTGCCGGAGAATGGCTTCTCTGCTTTAAAGTAACCGACAACGAGTTAGGTATATTTAAGGAAAACCAATACAGAATGACTGTCAGTTCTTCTTCATTCAGCCGTGGATGGTACATCATGAAAGCCAAAGACGGATACAGCGACGTGGACTACTTCCCGGCTAATTATCCAGCGGAAGGAGTGGAACCGACACGCGACATCATCGCCCTCTCCGGCTATACACTCGCAGGCAACCCCGTCGACCTGGCCTGGCAGGAGAACAATTATTGTCACCCCGTAACTGACGAATACGGAACGACCAGCATCGAATTGCTCGAAGCCTGGCACTTCCTGAGCGACCGCGACGCATTGGTGCTCCAAGGAGGAGGCGACATGACGCTCCTCAAGGACTACGACGAACAGTTCTACACCGCGCCCGCCAGCCGCAATCCTCAAGCTTTCCTTTTCATTGACACGTCAAACCATCAGATACTCATCGACGGCGGCAATCTCTACGGCGTTGTAGGCACGGCATTCAAATATGTAGGAACTATGACCCCCCGAAGCATCGGCAAATACACTCTCAAGCCGAGCGACCATACCTACTATCCGGCCGTCATCCCCTACACCTCATCAAGCGACGTGTTGCTCTACGACACGAAAACCAAAGGTTTCTACCGTTACTTGCCAAATTCATCGTCATCCAACGTCAGCACGCTTGCTTCATTCCAGCTTAACGGAGAATTTATCGAACCCAGCAATCTGAACAGCGACATCATCAAGTATTCACGTAGCTTGAACTCAAGTCCGCAAGTCTATATACTCACTCACGAATTGAGCAATGATAAATATCGACTTATCAAGATGGTGTATGCTTGGGGAAGCAAATCGATTCCCTTTGATGCTTATAACGAAGTACCGGCTGGTAGTCTACTACTCCAATGCGACTACATGGCAACCCCTGGCTCTGGAGACTTGGTCTACTTCAATCACGGCAACGAAATCTACTATTACCGAGATGCTCCGGGCCTTGATGAACGTGAATTCAAACTTTTCGACGTTCCCACAGACGAACAAATCACCCACATGCAGTGTAACTCCGGGAATGGTGGAAACTATCTCATCATCATGACTTCAAAAGGAAACGAATGGAAATGCTATTTCCATCTCATACCCAATGTAGGTCAACCCGAAGTAAACACTACACCAGACATGACTCTGACAGGTGAAGGCGTAGCCAGCCGACTGATGTACAAGGCTTGGTAAAAGGTATTTGTTGCCCCTCTATTCCGCCCGACCACGGAAAGGAAGGTAGGCGACCACGGAAAGGAGGGTAGCCGGGCACGGAGTCTATACCCAGGTCGGACGCCCTTTATGGACGGCAAACAATGAACGGAGCGGACGGATGTCTTTTCTTGAGGAAACATCCGTTCGCTCTCTTTTTATGCGAAATCGGAAGAGCGAAAAACGAAAGGCGAAACCGCTGATTCACTTCCGGCGCGACTTGAACACCAGGCGCACCAGCAGGAAGTTGACCGGGATGGCGATGGAGAACACGGGGAGAGGTGCCCATTCCTCGGGGATGCCCAGCCAAAGGAAGAGGTTCAGCAGGCAGATATGGAGCAGGTAGTTCACCAGATGGGCGCCGCCGAAACCGCCTGCCCGCTTCCAGGAGGGACGCGAACGGAACGTGAAGTAGGCCGAAAGGTAGAAATTGGCAACGAAGCTCAGCGCGTAGCCGGCCGTGTAGGCTATGTTTTCATTGAAGCCGGCATAGCGCCAGAGGAGATAATATATGCCATAGTGCAGCGCCGTAGCAAGGGCGCCCACCATGCCGAAGCGGATGATTTCAGAAAGCGAACGGTGCATGTCTCAGTCGTTTGGTAGAGAATTTTATCGTAAGACTTCTTCCGACAGCCGGAGCGCAGCTTCCACGGTGTCGTCCATGTCGGCATAAGTGTATTGGGCCAACCGTCCCCCGAAGAGAACATCCACGCAGTTGTCAGCCAATGTACGGTAGCGGTCATAAATACGGGAATTGCGTTCGTCGTTCACCGGGTAATAAGGTTCTTTGCCCGGGGCGAAATCATCCGGATATTCATACGTGACGACCGTCGTCGGCTGGGTGCCGAAGGCGAAATGCTTGTGTTCGATGATGCGCGTATAGGGGATGCTGCGTTCGGTGTAGTTCACGACGGCATTGCCCTGGAAGTTGTCTGTCTCCAGCACACGATGGTCGAAACGCAAGCTGCGGTATTCCAAGCGTCCGAAGCAATATTCGAAATACTCGTCGATGCAGCCCGTGAAGAGCACCGCGTCGGAGAGGGCGTCCAGCTCCGCACGGTGGGCAAAGTAGTCCGTGCCGAGCCTCACCTCACACCCGCTCAGGAGGGCGTCGATGAGTGCATTGTATCCTCCCTCCGGGATGCCCTGGTAGCGGTCATTGAAATAGTTGTTGTCGAACGTGAAGCGGAAAGGCAGGCGACGGATGATGAAAGCAGGCAGTTCGGTGGCAGCGCGTCCCCACTGCTTTTCGGTGTATCCCTTGATGAGCCGTTCGTAGATGTCGCGTCCTCCCAGCTTCAAGGCCTGTTCCTCCAGATTGCGTGGTTCGGCAATGCCTGCGTATGGGGCGCGTTCCTGCTCGATGCGTGCACGTGCTTCCTCGGGCGTGCGAGTGCCCCAGAGCTGGTAGAAGGTATTCATGTTGAAAGGCAGGTTGTAGAGACGGCCTTCAAAGTTGGCCAGCGGCGAATTGGTAAAACGGTTGAAGGTGACGAAACGGTTGACATAGTCCCACACACGCCGGTTGTCCGTATGGAAGATGTGTGCTCCGTAATAGTGCACTTGAATGCCGTCCATCTCCCGGCAATAGATGTTGCCGCCCGCATGCGGCCGCTTGTCCACCACCAGGCAACGCTTTCCTCTGCGCGTGGCTTCGTGGGCAAACACCGCGCCAAAGAGGCCCGCACCCACAATCAGATAGTCATAAGTCGCTTTCATTATCCTAAGGAATGAGTTCAGTTAGTCTTGCAAAGATAGGACTTTATGTTTGGGGGCATGTTATACATCCGCTTTTTTGTACTACTTTTGCGGCAATAAATTGTAGAATAAACCAGACCCCATGAAAAGATTCTTCCAATCATTCGCCTACTTACTGTCGGTCCACGTGACAGGACTGCTCTTCCTGACGTTGTTTCGCTTGCTGTTCTGGATGGATGTCCGTCCGCAAGTGCCTGACGAACTGCGCAATGACGCCAGCATGGTGCTGACGGCTTTCGTGCGCGGCGTATGGTTCGACAACGTGATTGCTTGTTACGTGCTGATAGTGCCCCTGGCCGTGTGCGGCATTGCTGCACTGTTCGGCTATTACGGCAAATGGTTGTTCCGCTCGTTCCATTATTACTTTGTCGTGCTCTATGCCGTCCTCTTCTTGTCGGCAGCGGCCAACATTCCTTATTACCTTTACTTCACCAAGGTGCTCAATTCTTCCATCTTCAACTGGTTTGAATACGGGACGACGACAGCCTCCATGGTAGTCGGTGAAAGTTCCTACTATAAATACATCGCCTACTTCCTGGTGGCGACGATTCTGTTTGCCCTCTTGACGGGCCGTTATACGAAGGTGTTACGGTCACATCTGACGCGTCCGGAAACCGTCTCCTGGCTACACCGCGGCGGCATCCTGCTCGCTACGGCCTGTTTTGTCGGCTTATGCCTGTTTGGCATCCGTGGCCGTATCGGCTATAACCCGATAAAAGTCAGCGCTGCCTATTTCTGCCTGAATCCGGTGCTCAACCAGATGGGCATCAACCCGACGTTCAACCTCATGGCCAGTGTGGTCGACGACGGCCGCTCGGAAAACAAGGCACTCCATCTCATGCCTGCCGAGGAAGCTGTGCGCAACGCACAGTCCTACCTGGGGCGTACGGGCATCGATGGCATCTCTCCCTTGGCCCACATCGTGGATACGGACACGGTGCCTTCGCGCAAGAATGTCGTGATGGTGCTGATGGAGTCCATGTCGGCCAGCCTGATGCAGCGTTTCGGACAGGAAGCCCGCCTGACGCCTTATCTGGACAGTCTGTATCACAAATCCCTGTCCTTTGCCAACTTCTATTCGGCCGGAAACCACACGAACCACGGGCTTTACGCCACGCTCTATTCCTTCCCGTCAGTGATGAAGCGCAATGCCATGAAGGGGTCGGTCATCCCCACTTATTCGGGCTTGCCCACCGTGTTGCGCGACAACGGGTATGCGACGATGTTCTTCATGACCCATGAGTCACAATACGACAACATGAACGCATTCTTCCGTACCAATGGTTACCAGGAAATCTATTCCCAAGAGAATTATCCGCGCAGCAAGGTGGTCAATGGTTTCGGCGTGCAGGACGATTTCCTTTTCTCATACGCCCTGCCGGTGCTCAACCGCCATGCGGCCACGGGCAAGCCTTTCTTTGCCACCCTGCTGACCATCAGCAACCACCCGCCTTACATCATCCCGCCGCATTTCCATCCTGCGACCGACGTGCTGGAACACCAAATCGTGGAGTATGCCGACTGGTCTATCCGCTGTTTCATGGAAGCAGCCTCCCGCGAGCCTTGGTTTGACAATACGCTTTTTGTCTTCCTGGGCGACCACGGTAAGATGGTGGGCACGGCCGACTGCGAGTTGCCCCAGTCATACAACCACATTCCTTTCATCATCTACGAGACGGGTATCACGCCTGAGGAACGCACCGACTTTGCTGGCCAGGTGGACGTAGCGCCCACACTTCTGGGTATGCTCGGCATCAGCTATACACAGAACAACTTTGGCGTGAACCTCCTGAAGGAACGCCGCCCTGCCATGTTCTACACGGCAGACAACACCGTGGCAGCCCGCGACAGCAGCCACTTGTACGTCTACGACCCTGCCGTGCAGCGCGAGTTCTGCTACGACACGTCGGACGGCACTCCGAAACCGGCTGCGATGTCCGAACCATACAACCAGCTGAAGTCCTACTGCTTCTCCATGCTCCAGGCCACAGAGTGGATGGTGCAGCAAGGCATGACGCTCGACCATCCCAAGCATTAAGGATGTGTGTCAGAAAGCCAGGCTCAGCCGGGCCAAATAATTGAAGTGTTCTCCCTCCTCGACAAGCTCGGCGCGAAAGCCGCATGAGGAGGCATAGAGCGAAAGGGTGTCGAAATCGACGTAAAGCCAGTCGAACGAATCGCCCAGGATGTCTTTGTATCGCATGTAAAAATCCACTTGGCCGTAATAGTCGCCTGCCAGGTCGATGGAGATAGAACCGTCTTCCTCTTCAAACAAATAACTCAAATCGCTTGAGTCCATCAAGACGGAGCCTCCCGGCTTCAGGAGCAGCTTCATGCGGTCAAAGAAAGCCGGCATATTTTCTATGCGCCCGATAATGCCCGACCCGTTCATCAACATCAGGATTGTGTCAAAGCGTTCGGCAAAGCCCGGTTGGAACAGATTGGCCAAGCGTGCGTCGCGCACGCCCCGTTCGCGCATCACTTCCACCGAGAGCGGTGAAATGTCGATGGCACATACCTCCTTGCCCATGTCCTGCAATGCCAGCGAATGGCAGCCACTGCCCGCGCCGACATCCAGAATCCGTCCCGAAGCCAGACGCAAAGCCGTCCGCTCCAAAGCCGGCATTTGTCCGAACGTCCGGAAAAGTTCTTTCACGGGCATTTCGTCCTCGTCAAACTGGGAAGAAAACAAGCGTAACCGGCCGGCTTTCCCCAGTCGGTGAAAATCAGCGATGGCAGCTCCCATCGGGTCTTTATCTTTTTTCAAGATGTCAGTGTGCATGGTTGGAGTCAGGCTTTCTGTTGCATGCGCCGTTCCCATTCAGCTTTGGTGCGTTTCCAGCGGTTGTGTGACCAAAGCCAGAATTGCGGTTCACGGCGTATCATTTGTTCCAGATGTTGCATGTAGATGTCCGTCACTTCGTATTCCGAGACAGCACCAATGTCGTCCACCATACGGTAGAGATGACAGTGGTAATACCCCCTGCGGGGACGAGTGACTTCTGCAAAATAGATGACGGCATCCATCTTACGCCCGATTTTCTCCGTGCCGATGAAGACCGGAGTCTCATGGTGGAGGAAAGGAGTAAAATGGTGTATGCTGTTCCACTTGGGAGCTTGGTCGGAGATAAACCCGATGACGACCTGTTCCCCTTGACGGCGCATCTCGATAATCTTGCGCAGCGTCTCCTTCATAGGGATACATATCGCTCCGTACTGACTACGCAGCTTCAGAAACAGACGGTCGAAAGCCTTGTTGTAGAGCGGGTGATAGATTTGCCCGCACATAGTCTTCTCGGGAAACCAATAGGGCATGGAAGCTATCCACTCCCAGTTGCAATAATGGCCCAGATAAATGAACGTGAAGTGCTTGTCTTCCCGTTCCATGTCACGGATAATGTCATCGGTGCCGCTGAAAGTCATGCGGCGGCGCATCTGCTTCTCCGACATGGAAAATTGTTTGAGCGTCTCCACCACATAGTCACAAAAGAATGCATAAAACTGCTTCTCGATGCGTATGATTTCCGCAGTTGTCTTTTCCGGGAATGATTCTGTCAAGTTCTTGCGCACCACCCGACGACGATAGCGCACCACGTAGTAGAGCGGATAGTAGAGCATGTCGGAGACCACGTACAGGAAGCGCAACGGGAGGAGCGAACAGGCATACCAGAATGCGAAAGCTAAGTGATAGAGTATGTTCATAAGTGTTTCTTTTAAGACCGCCGGGGATGATGAATGCCAAAAAAGTCTTGCAACTTAAACTTGAGCCGCTCCTTTTTCTCGAAACGCTCCAGATGATAGATTTCCTTTTGTATGCATTCGTCCGCATCCCAACCACGCAGACGGGCATACAGGGAAATGATGTAGAACAACAAATCGCGCTTGTGAGTGAGGCGTTTCATGTTGTCCAGACATTCATCCGGCGTAGGACGCTTGAACACGGTACGGTTGGTGTCGATGAGCGTGAACTGATACTGTCCGGACTCGTCCGTGTGATAGAGGATGTTGGTCAGGTTTAAGTCGCCATGCAGAATGCCCTTCTCATGCAGCTCGACCAGAAACCGGGCAAGCGCGTCAGCCAGCGGGCGGTCGAAATCGTCGGCTGAGAGCGGAATGCTCGTCGGAGGATAGTCACAGTTGAGCGAGATGAAGAATCCCGTCGTGAACAGCCCGTGGCGATTGGCCTCGATATAAGCCACTTCATGGGGCGAGTCGACTCCCATGCTGCGCAACAAGGCAGCATATTTGTAGGCCCGCTCGGTCTTCGAGCTTTTAAAGAATGTGTATGCGATGCGTTGGTAGATATTCGGGTGTTTATATCGTTTCACAACGACCTGCAAGCCGTCGACGTCGTAACGCTTCACAGTGTTGCGCCCTTGATACAGCAATTCGCCATGCTGGTCGAAAGTTGCAGGTAGTTGGTTGATAAAATCTGTCAAGTTGCAGTAGTCAGGATGAATGATAACTCTCATTTCTTTTTACGGTTTGTCGATTAGTTGTTTGATTCGCTCCACGATGGTATCCGGCCGGATGAGCGCGAGGCAAGCATAATCGCCGCGCATGCAGGAACGGTCGCCATAGATGGAACACGGCCGGCAGGAGAGGTCGAGCTGGATGGCACGTGAGAGAGATTGCCCCCAGCCCATGAAACCGGCATACGGATGTGTGGCTCCCCACACGGAGAGCACAGGTGTGCCCACGAGCGAAGCCAAGTGCATATTTGCAGAGTCCATCGACAGCATGACATCGAGGTGGCTCATTATGATTAGTTCACCGTCCATCCGCAGTTTTCCAGCCAGCGAATGGACGTTTTTGTATTGTTGTTCCCAATTTTCCAGCGTGCCGCGTTCGCTTTCACCGGCACCGAACAGAAATATCCGGTAGCTGTCGACCGCAGACAAGGCCGCCACCACTTGCTCCATTAGCCGGAGAGGATAGACCTTGCCCTTGTGGGCTGCAAAGGGAGCTATTCCTATCCACTTGTCTGTCCCTTTCTCCACGTCCACCACCTGGCGGACAGCCTGCAAGTCGCCGTTTCCTGATCCGAAGACAGACGTAAACCGGGGCGTCACTTCCAAACCGAGCGAACGGAACACGTCGGCATAACGCTCAAAGGAACTCTTCAGCGGGACGAGCTTCTTCCGCGCCACGCTTGTCAGTGCTTTCTTCTCACGCCGTCCCTTGTCGATGCGGGCCGTCTTCACGCCGGCCAGTCGGAAACGCATACGCAGGTATTTGCTGCGGAGGACGTCGTGCAGGTCGGCCACGGCGTCGAATCCCATGGGATGCAGTTCGTCAAACAGTTGCTCCAGCCCTACGATTCCTTTATGCTTTCCCTTCAAGTCAGCACCCATGAAGTGGACATTGGGAGGCATTTGTCCGAAAAGCGGACGCACAAACTCCCGGCTCAGCACCGTGAAGTTCACCTCCGGATGCTGGCAGGCACAGGCATAGACCACGGGGATGGTCATCGCCACGTCACCAAGGGCTGAAAAGCGTATGATGAGCAGATGTTTCAAATCGTTATTTAATAGTTTGTGAAAGGACGTGCCACAACCAGTCCACGCGACACTCCCTCTGCTTCCTCATTTCTTGCCGTACAACACCGGATTCAAGGCCGGGTCGTTGTACATCTTCATTTGCTTGTACACCTTCATGTATTTGCGTCCGGCCTCGATGTCGGCCAGTAACTGGTCGATGGCCGCAGACAAGTCTTTCTGCTGCTCCAGCAGCACATCCAACTTGCGGGCGCATTGGGCACGATGCTCTTCGCTCACGTCAGCACGCTCCGTCTCCTGGCGCATGTGATAAATCTTCAAAGCCAGGATGGACAAGCGGTCGACAGCCCACGCGGGGCTTTCGGTGTTGATGGTGGCATCGGCCTGCACCTCCACATCTTTGTATTTATCCAGGAAATAGCTGTCAATAAGCTCCACCAGGTCCGTGCGGTCCTGATTGCTCTTGTCGATGCGGCGCTTCAGGGCCAAGGCCTCCACAGGGTCGATGTTCGGATCACGTATGATGTCCTCCAGATGCCACTGCACGGTGTCTATCCAATTCTTCAGATAGAGATAATACTCGATGCTCTTCAGCTCGTAGGGATTTTGAATGGGGGTGTCCACGTTGTCAGTCTTATGATAGTCGTCTATCGACCGGACAAATATCGGGTTGCTTAATTCGGTGAATGTCATAGCTAATAATATATTTCTGCGTTTCGGTCACAAAAATAGATATTCTTGTTGAACTTGCAATACAAGATTAAATAAAAGTAAAAAAAGTGCCTAACTTTGCGGCGTTTAAAACATATTATTCGCATGAAAGTAATCGTAGACACGAAAATACCTTATATAAAAGGCATCATCGAGCGGCTTGCCGACGAAGTGGTATATGCCGAAGGCGGCGAGTTTGATTCCCGGCTGGTGCGCGACGCCGACGCCCTAATCGTGCGCACCCGCACCCGTTGCGACCGCAGGCTGCTGGAAGGCAGCCGGGTGCGCTTCATCGCCACAGCCACTATCGGCTTCGACCACATCGACACGGACTATTGCCGCCAGGCCGGCATCACATGGGCCAACGCCCCCGGCTGCAACTCAGGCGGCGTGGAACAATATGTGCACTCCGCCTTCCTGCTGCTGGAGCGCGACCGCGGGCTGCGCCTGCAAGGGGCCTGCCTGGGCGTGGTCGGCGTGGGGCACGTGGGAAGCCGCGTGGTGCGCGTGGGCCGGAGCCTGGGCATGCGCGTCCTCCAGTGCGACCCTCCCCGGGCCGAACAGGAAGGCGGCGCGGACTTCTGCTCGCTGGAAGAGATAGCCCGCACGTGTGACATCATCACCTTCCACACCCCGCTCACCCGCTCGGGAGCGCACCCGACCTGGCATCTGGCCGGCAGCTCGTTTTTCTCCTCCCTTCCCCGGCATCCCTACCTCCTCAACACATCGCGCGGGGAAGTCGTGGACAATGAGGCCTTGCTCGACGCCCTGAAACGCGGCCGGGTGGCCGACGCCGTGCTGGACGTCTGGGAAAACGAGCCCAATATAAACCTGAGCCTGCTGAACGAGGTGTTCATAGGCACTCCGCACATCGCAGGCTATTCGGGCGACGGCAAGGCCAACGCCACCCGCATGGCCCTGCAAGCCTACTGCCGCTTTTTCGACTTGCCCGAAGACTTCCACATCGAACCTCCCGCACCCGAAACTCCGGTGATTCATGCCGACAGCGAGGCCGATGCCCTGCTGCAAATCTACAATCCCCTGACCGACAGTCTCCGCCTGAAGGCCGACCCCGGCGCGTTCGAGTCGCTTCGAGGCAACTATCACTATCGCCGCGAAGCCGGAGCCTACACCATCGTCCTGCCCCGTCAGTGAGCCGCGCCGACGTATCCCCGTGGGGAGCCGAACCGGAAAAGGGCCGCACGATGTAACTATTTTCAACAACTTCCACGGCCATCCGGAGCGCAGTTGGAAGCCCTCCTTCCGGCGCAAGAGCGGAAAGGTATCCGCCCGACCACGGATAGGATTCCGGGCAAACGCCGACTCCTTTCCGTCCCTGTCCGGAGTGAAGGGCTTGGATACAAGCATACAACAGACTGGGTATCAGTCCTCTTTCATCACCGACCCCAACGAGGGCGGGAAAGCATCCACATTCACCCTCGGCGATAAAAAGAAAAGACATAAAGACACGGCGTCTTCCTGCGACGTCCGTGTCTTTATGTCTTTCAGTCCCTCCGCACCTATATTATATTAGGTGCAACGCATTCACTCCGCCTTGTCCAAGTCGGCAAGCAACTGCCCGATGACCTCCGGATAGTGGGCATACTCCAAAGCATGCACCTTCCGGGCCACATCGTCGGGCGTGTCGCCGGGCAGGACGGGACATTTGGCCTGGAAGACAGTCGTCCCCCGGTCATACTGTTCGTCGATGAGGTGGATGGTGATGCCGCTTTCCCGTTCGCCGGCCTCCACCACCGCGCGGTGCACACGGTCGCCATACATGCCCTTGCCTCCGTATTTGGGAAGCAAAGCCGGGTGGATGTTGACAATACGGCCCGGATAAGCCTCAATCAGCGCCTCAGGCACGCGGAGCAAGAATCCGGCCAGGACGATGAAGTCGATGCCCCGCTCCTTCATCAGGCGGGCCAGCTCCTCCCCCCGGGCAAACTCCTCGCGCGTGAGCGTCAGGGAGGGAACGTGCAAGTTGGCCGCACGCACAAGCACGTAAGCGTCTGGTTTGTTAGACACGACAAGGGCGACATTCACATCTTTGTTGCCCTGGAAATGGCGGATGATGTTTTCGGCATTCGTCCCCGAACCCGAAGCGAAAATAGCAATGTTCTTCTGCATATTTATCCTAAATTGTGCACATCCGCGTATAATTTGTGCAAAGGATGTGCAATTAGTTGGTTAATTATTTGCTCATAAAGATAAATATATCTTTCTTTGCACCGCAAAAATAAGGAAATAACCACAAATTATTAATTTAAACTGTAAGATTATGTCTGAAATCGCATCAAGAGTAAAAGCAATTATCGTTGATAAATTGGGTGTAGAAGAATCAGAAGTAACTAACGAAGCTAGCTTCACTAACGACCTCGGAGCAGATTCACTGGACACCGTGGAGTTGATCATGGAGTTTGAAAAAGAGTTCGGAATCTCCATTCCCGATGATCAAGCTGAAAAGATTACTACGGTAGGTGATGCTATTTCTTATATCGAAGCTAACGTTAAGTAATCAAGAGTTTCATAGCTAGAATTTATGGAATTAAAAAGAGTAGTAGTAACAGGTCTTGGCGCATTGACTCCGGTCGGCAACACTGCTCCTGAAACATGGGCAAATCTGGTGGCCGGAGTGAGTGGGGCAGGGCCTATTACTCATTTCGACTCATCCCTGTTCAAGACCCATTTTGCCTGCGAAGTGAAAAACTTCAAAGCGACCGACTTCATCGACCGCAAGGAAGCACGCAAGATGGACCTCTACACGCAGTATGCCATCGTCGCCGCCAAGGAGGCCGTGACCGATTCAGGCTTGGATGTGGAGAAAGAAGACCTGACAAAAATTGGCGTGATTTTCGGTGTCGGCATCGGCGGTATGCACACGTTTGAGGAAGAGACCGGAAACTATGCTCTTCATAAAGATGAAGGACCGAAGTACAATCCGTTCTTCATCCCGAAGATGATCGCCGACATCTGCGCAGGCCAGATTTCCATCATGTATGGATTTCATGGTCCCAACTATGTGACGTCATCCGCATGTGCCTCTTCGACCAACGCCTTGGCCGATGCGTTCAATCTCATCCGCTTGGGCAAAGCCAATGTCATCGTGGCCGGAGGAGCCGAAGCAGCCATCTTCCCTTGCGGCGTGGGCGGTTTCAATGCCATGCATGCCCTCTCTACCCGCAATGACGACCCGCAGACTGCGAGCCGCCCCTTCAGCGCCAGTCGTGACGGCTTCGTGATGGGCGAAGGAGCAGGCTGCCTGATTCTGGAAGAGCTGGAACACGCCAAGGCCCGCGGAGCGAAGATCTACGCCGAAGTGGCCGGTGCAGGCATGAGTGCCGATGCTTACCACCTGACAGCGTCCCACCCTGAAGGCTTGGGCGCCACACTGGTGATGAAGAATGCCCTTGAGGATGCTGAAATGAAACCTGAAGACATCGACTACATCAACGTGCACGGCACGTCGACTCCCGTAGGTGATGTGTCTGAGGTGAAGGCCATCAAGTCCTTGTTTGGCGAACATGCGTATAAGTTGAACATCAGTTCTACCAAGTCCATGACCGGTCACCTGCTGGGTGCAGCCGGAGCTGTAGAAGCTTTGGCCAGCGTGTTGGCTGTGAAGAACGACATCGTCCCTCCGACCATCAACCATACCGAAGGCGACAATGATGAGAACATCGATTACAATCTGAACTTTACATTTAATAAAGCCCAGAAACGTACAGTGAATGCTGCCCTGTCGAATACATTTGGCTTTGGTGGACACAATGCATGTATAATCGTTAAGAAATACGCTGAATAAGCACGGTGTTTCAGAGAACTACTATATTACATAGGATAAGGCTTCTTTTCTCAAAGGAAAAGGAGTCTTATTTTGCTTTGTATCACATCTTGGGTTTCTACCCTAAGAAAATCGATTACTATAAAGAGGCATTGCTGCACAAGTCATCTGCCGTGCGCAGTGCCAAAGGCTACAAACTCAATAATGAGCGTCTGGAGTTCTTGGGCGATGCCATTCTCGATGCCATCGTGGCCGACATCGTCTACAAGCACTTCGAGGGGAAGCGCGAAGGCTTCCTCACCAATACCCGCTCGAAGATTGTACAGCGCGAGACACTGAACAAGCTGGCCGTGGAGATAGGGCTTGACAAGCTCATAAAATACTCCGCCCATTCGAGCAATCATAACAGTTACATGTGTGGCAATGCTTTCGAAGCATTGGTTGGAGCCATCTATCTGGACCAAGGCTATGACGCCTGCATGCGTTTCATGCAAGAGCGCATCCTGCACCGGTTAATCAACTTGGACAAGGTGGCCTACAAGGAAGTCAATTTCAAATCTAAGCTCATCGAATGGTCACAAAAGAACAAAGTCGTGATAGAATTTCGCGTGGTGGAGCAGACACAAGAAGTGGGCAGTCCGGTATTCCAGTCAGAAGTGAGACTTGAGGAGCTTGTGGGAGGCTCGGGCATGGGCTATTCGAAAAAGGAAAGCCAGCAAGCCGCAGCCAAGCAAGCACTTGCACGTCTGAAAAAGGATTCCGAATTCCTCGACGCTGTCTTTGCAGCCAAAAAAGCCCGCTGTGTGACGGTGGAAGTGACCGACTCGCCAGCGGTGATTGTCGATGAAAGTCCACTGCCCGTTTATAGCGAAGATGCAGATGACATGGCTGAAGACGAAGGACAAGACTCCGCCCAGAAAGACTTGCGCCCCAACTTCGACGAAGTGGAACGCATCATTGCCGCCGCTGAAGAACAAGCTTTTAGCGAAAATAAAAACTAATCTTTCCATAATTTATGAGGATAGCAGCCATCGTTGTTACATTCAACCGTTTCGAACTGTTGAAAAAGACACTAGAGCGCCTACGTGCCATCACGCGGGTAGATAAGATTATCGTGATTAACAACGGAAGCACAGACGGCACGACTGAATGGCTCCGGCTGCAAACCGACCTCCATGTGGTCCATCAGGAGAATGTCGGCGGCTCGGGTGGATTCTACACCGGCATCCGACTGGCCCACGAAGAAGGGTTCGACTGGCTTTGGTGCATGGATGACGACGTCTTTCCCGAAGACGAATGCCTGGAGAAACTGCTGGCTTGCGATGCTCCAGGAGTGGGCATCCTCTGTCCCCGCCGCATACAGGCCGGAAAGGTGTTTGTCAGCGAATGCATACGCATCAACCTGAGCAATCCCTTCGCCTCACTGCTGCAAGAGAAACTCTCGCCCCGAGTGACCGAACCTACAGACATCCAAAGCATGGTGTTTGAAGGTCCGCTCATCAAGCGTGAGGTGGTCGACCGCATCGGTTATCCCAACAAAGACTTATTCATCTTCTACGACGACACGGACTATTCCTACCGCACCGTGCTGGCAGGCTTCCGCGTCGTATATGTCCCTGAAGCACGAATGCAGAAGGAACTCTTCTTCGCCCATGACAACTGGATGGCCCGCTCGCGGAAGAAGAAGTGGAAACACCTCTACCAAGTGCGCAACGCCGCCTACTTCAATCATTGTTATGGCAAGAACCGCTTCGTGCGCTATGTCCGTGCATTCCAGAACATGTCGGGCTATCTTCTGCTCGCTTTCTTCAGCGCACCGTTCGTGAATGCGTACCGCTGGAGCGACCTTCCCCGCTTCTGGAAGATGTATTGGGACGGCATACACGGCCGGCTGGGCAAACTGTAAACTGCCTCCATCCTACCCTGTCTGTCCCTTCAACCTGCAAGTCGCTTATGCTTTACAAATCCATCATCCGTCCGCTCCTGTTTCGCATGAGACCGGAACAGGCACATCGTTTCACGTTCGCATTTCTAAAGTTTACAAACTACATACCCCTGCTCCGCGCGTTCATTCGCAACCGCTACCAGTTTGAGGAAACACAACTCATCTGCAAAGGCATCGTGTGCAAAAACCGTATCGGACTTTCTGCCGGCATGGACAAAGGGGCTGAAGTGTTCAACGAACTGGCCGACTACGGCTTCGGCTTCATCGAAGTGGGCACAGTGACTCCTGACCCTTGCGAGGGCAATCCCCGCCCGCGCATCTTCCGGCTGCCCAAATGTGACGCCCTGATAGCACGCACAGGATTCAACAATCCCGGTCTGAAGACGGTCAAACAACGGCTGGCACACAGGGCAGGACGTGTCACCCTGGGAGTCAATATCAACAAAAATCCCCAATCGACCGGACAACAGGCTGTGGACGAACTCCTGCACATGCTGACCGAACTATCCACACGAGCCGACTATTTCACGCTCAACTGGGGCTCTATGGATGCCCCGCTCATGGAACAAGTGCTGACGGCACTCGTGGAAAGGCGTGCCTCGCTGCCGATGCGCCGTCCCATCCTGCTCAAACTCCCGGGAGACATCACCCCGGAAGGCATGGACGAAGTGCTGGCCACCATCGCCCGACACGGACTCGACGGTGTGATAGCCACCGGCCCGACTACAGACCGCTCGCTCTTGCGCCGCTACACGAAAGCCGAACTGGAAGCCATCGGCTCAGGTGGCGTAAGCGGAAAAGCGATGGGGCTGAAGTCTTACTTCGCCGTGGATTACCTGCGCAAACACGGCGGACCCGACCTGCTCATCATCGGGGCCGGAGGTGTGATGACACCGGCTGATGCCGAACGCATGATTCGTATGGGGGCAGACTTCGTGCAAATCTACTCCGCCTTCATCTATGAAGGGCCGGGCATCGTGCCCCAAATGGTGGTACGTGTGGGAGAAATGGAATAAGCAAAAACCCCTCCCCTTTGGAAAAAGGTCGGGGAGGGGCTGCTGAGTCGGGGTGTAGGGTATGTTTACAACTTAATCACCTGCGTGAAGACTTCCCCGAAGCGGTTGGTCGCCTCCACTTTGATTTCCTTGGCACCATCGGCCGGCATAGCACGGAAGAGGTGACCGGTCAGGGGCACTTTGGCGATGTTCTTCACCTGCGACGCACGCTCGGCATCGCGGTCGACAAACTGCTCCATGTCGCCCATGAGCTTCCCATCCTGATACCACACCACACGCCATGCACTGTCCCAATCCCACACATTGGCCACCACGAAGCTGCTCTGCGTCGGGAACTCACCTTTATTGTAGAGGCGGAACTGGTAAGAGAAATCGCGGCGTGTGCCTTTATAGTGCCACTTCAAGTTGTCACCGTCGACATCAACCACGATGTAGCCGTTCGGCGCACCGCATTGGTTGACCCATCCGGCCCACCATGCACCACAGGCAGCACCGATGTTGTGTTCATAGAGCGTCGGGGTGACTTCGTTGTTCTGCAAGAAATGAGTATGACCGCAGAACACATGCACGTTGTAGTCCTTCAACACCTCTTGCAAGGCTGCCGCATTACGGATGTTGCCATCCTTCCCGTTCTTGTTCCACGAAGCGGCATGCATGTTGAGGATGACCAGACTGCCTTTGGGCACATAGCTCAAATCCTTTTTCAGCCATGCGAGCTGTGCGCCGGTGAGCGCCTCGATATATTTCTTGTTGCTGACATAATTGAGATTCTTCATCGTCACGATGTGCGCGCGGCCGATGTTGAAGGAATAATCCGTCGGGCCGAAATAGCCGTAATAGTTGATTTCACCATACACCGGCGTGCCGGCCTCCATGTTGTGCAAGTCCTGATAGCGCAGGTCGAAGTCGTGGTTGCCGATACACTGGAAGAACGTCGCACCCGTGTTTTTCACCGATTCCTTGTATTCAGGATAAAGCCCCATGTTGTCAAACACCAGGTCGCCCAAGGTCATGGCCACCACCTCACGGCTTTGCTTCAGCGAGTCGATGGTTTCGCAGATGTCGGGCACGGCTTCCTGACGCCAGCGCTTCATCTCGGCGGCATTGCGCACCTGCGGGTCTGAGATGGCGATGTAGTAAAAGCTGTCTTTCGCATCGGCACGCTTCTCCAACGTGAAGTCATGCTTGTTGCCCTTGGCAACCAGTTGTCCCACGGAAACATAAAACCCGTCGGCCAAGCCTTCATGTTGTGGCAACTGATAGGCCGAGGGAGTGGAAATGCTGACAAACTTGCTTACGACCGTGTCGGACGAAAGTTTCCACGCACCCTGACGGTCTGTACGGGTGAAATGCACACCGTCGTTCACCACGACGCCGGCAATGCCCCGTCCTGACTGGTCGACCACTTTTCCCGTGAAGTCAAATAGAGATGTTTGTGCAGATGCTTCGAGGCACAGGCTGAAGAAGGCCAGGCCGAAAGCGAATGATTTGACAATCGTTTGTTTGTTCATTGTTTTATAGTTTTATGGATTGGTTGTTTTTTTCGGTGCAAAGGACGTGCTTAGGCGTTACGTCGGGGTTACATCTGCATTACAATCCTGTTAGTAGCCACAGAGAAGATACAACAAGCTGAAAATGAGCATCCAGCCAGCAGGCATGAGCGGACTCCTTTCCGCCCGACCTTACCCTCCTTTCCGTGGTCGCCCACCCTCTATTCCGCTCTCGGGCGGACTCCTTTCCGTGGTCAGCCCCTCTCTATGCCCTGTCCGGCCCCGCCCCGTGACAGCCGGGAAGGCTGACGACCGAAGCTCTGAAAAATAGCTAAGCCTAAGGCCTCTGTATTTCCAAGTCACATGATATTGTGTATCTTTGCGCCACCGAAATACTGATATTCACACACAGACAATCATCATAAACTAACAGAATATGGCAAACGAATTGTTTTCAACACTGCCCTACAAAGTGGCAGACATCTCCCTGGCTGAGTTTGGCCGCCAGGAAATCGACATGGCCGAAAAAGAAATGCCGGGTCTGATGGCCCTGCGTGAAAAATACGGTGAGACGAAACCTCTGAAAGGCGCACGCGTGATGGGCTCGTTGCACATGACCATCCAGACGGCCGTCCTGATAAAAACGCTCGTGGCACTGGGAGCTGAAGTGCGCTGGGCGTCCTGCAACATCTACTCCACACAAGACCACGCCGCCGCAGCCATCGCCGAAATGGGCGTACCGGTGTTCGCCTGGAAAGGCGAGACGCTGGCCGACTACTGGTGGTGCACGCTCCAGGCAATGAATTTCCCCGGAGGGAAAGGCCCGAACATGATTGTGGACGACGGAGGCGACGCCACACTGATGATTCACAAGGGCGTGGAAGCTGAAAAGGATGCTTCAGCACTCGACGTCGAGAGCCATGCCGAAGACGAAATCGAACTTTTCGCCATCCTCAAGCGTGTGCTGGCCGAACGCCCGGGCTACTGGCAAACGGTAGCTGCTGAAGTGCGCGGAGTGTCGGAAGAGACGACCACAGGCGTACACCGTCTCTACCAGATGAAGGAAGAGGGCAAGCTGCTCTTCCCGGCATTCAACGTGAATGACTCCGTGACAAAGAGCAAGTTTGACAACCTCTACGGCTGCCGCGAGTCGCTGGCCGACGGCATCAAGCGCGCGACGGACGTAATGATTGCCGGCAAGGTGGTAGTCGTGGCCGGTTACGGCGACGTGGGCAAAGGCTGCGCACACTCGATGCGCTCTTACGGAGCACGTGTGCTCGTGACCGAAGTCGACCCCATCTGTGCCCTCCAGGCAGCGATGGAAGGTTTCCAGGTCGTGACGATGGAAGAGGCCTGCACGCAGGGCAACATCTTCGTCACCACGACAGGCAACATCGACATCATCCGCATCGACCACATGGAACAAATGCCTGACCAGGCCATCGTCTGCAACATCGGACACTTCGACAACGAAATCCAGGTCGACGCCCTCAAGCACTATCCCGGCATCCGCCGCGTGAACGTGAAGCCGCAAGTCGACCGTTACTATTTCCCTGACGGGCACTCCGTCATCCTGCTGGCCGACGGCCGTCTGGTCAACCTCGGTTGTGCGACCGGCCATCCTTCGTTCGTGATGAGCAACTCCTTCACCAACCAGACGCTGGCGCAAATCGAGTTGTTCAACAACGCGTATCCGATTGATGTCTACCGTCTTCCGAAGAAACTCGACGAGGAAGTCGCCCGCTTGCACCTGGAGCGCATCGGCGTGCACCTCTCCAAGCTGACCCCTGCCCAGGCTGCCTACATCGGCGTGCCGGTCGACGGGCCTTACAAGGCAGAGCATTACAGATATTAATTTAATTGACAATGGATAATTGATAATTGACAATTAGCCATGCGGCATCGTAATTGTCAATTCTCCATTGTCAATTATCCATTGTCTAATGCCATTCTCAATTTCACTATGAACAAACATATCAAACTTATCTTGCCGGACCTGCTGGCCGTAGTGGCCTTCGTGCTCCTCTCCCTGGCCTACTTCTTTCCGGCTGCGCTTGAAGGACGCGTGCTTGCCCAGCATGACGCTGTCGCCGGCATAGGTTCAGGTGTCGAGATGCAGGAATACCAGCAACGCACAGGCGAACGCACACGCTGGACAAATGCTCTCTTCGGCGGTATGCCCACCTATCAGATGGCGCCGAGCTACGACTCGACCGACCTGCTGAAGACCATCGGCGACATCTATCATCTCTATCTGCCGGGCAGCGTATGGCTGGTGTTCATCATGCTGCTGGGCTTCTACATCCTGCTGCGGACCTTCGACTTCCGCGTGTGGATGGCTGCGTTGGGTGCTGTGCTGTGGGCTTTCTCGTCCTACTACTTCATCATCATCGCCGCCGGGCATATCTGGAAGTTCGTCACGCTGGCCTACATCCCGCCCACCATCGCGGGCATCGTCCTGGCCTACCGCGGGAAGTATCTGTGGGGCGGCATCGTGACAGCCCTCTTCCTTGCCTTGCAAATCCAGTCGAACCACATCCAGATGAGCTATTACTTCTGCTTCGTCATGCTCTTCATGGCCATTGCCTTCGGCGTGGATGCCTGGAAGAAAAAGGAGATGCCGCGCTTCGTGAAAGCCACGTGCACGCTCGTCGTGGCCGCTGCCATCGGAGCCTGTGTCAACCTCTCCAACCTCTACCACACCTGGCAGTACAGCAAGGAGTCCATGCGCGGCAAGAGCGAACTGGTGAAGGCTGACGACGGCAACCAGACCGATAGCGGACTGGAACGCGACTACATCACGGCCTGGAGCTACGGCATCGGGGAGACGTGGTCGCTGCTCGTGCCCAATGTGAAAGGCGGAGCTTCCAACCGCGGCGACAAGCCCATGCTGATGAGCGACAACGCGACGGCGATGGAAAAGGCCGACCCGCAGTTTGCCCCTCTCTACAGCCAGCTGACGCAATACTGGGGCGAACAGCCCGGCACGTCAGGCCCTGTCTATGTGGGAGCGTTCGTGCTGATGCTCTTCGTGCTGGGATGTTTCATCGTGAAAGGCCCGATGAAGTGGGCACTAGTGGCCGCCACCGTGCTCTCCATCCTCCTGTCTTGGGGCAAGAACTTCATGGGCTTCACGGATTTCTTCATCGACTACGTGCCCATGTATTCCAAGTTCCGTACAGTGGCTTCCATACTGGTCATTGCCGAATTCACCATTCCTCTGCTGGCCATGATGGCGCTGCGCGAGATATTCCTTCGCCCGCAGCTCATCCGCGAACAGTTCAAACCGTTCGTTGCCAGCTTCCTGCTGACCGGTGGCGTGGCGTTCCTTTTTGCCATTATGCCTACGGTCTTTTTCTCGTCATTCATCTCTTCGGCCGAGATGGGCGCGCTGCAAAGCAGCCTGCCGTCTGAATACGTAGCCCCCATCATCTCCAACTTGACCGACATGCGTGTGGCCATGTTCACGGCGGATGCCTGGCGCAGTTTCTTCGTCGTGCTCATCGGCACGCTGCTCCTGCTGTTCTTCGCCATGGGCCGCCTGAAGGCCAAAGCCACGCTGGGACTCGTAGCCGTGCTGTGTCTCATCGACCTCTGGTCGGTGGACAAACGCTACCTGTGCGACGAGATGTATGTGGAGAAGCAGAGTGTGGCCCGCGAAAAGCTCTTCCAGCCTTCACCTGCCGACAAGGTGATATTGGAAGACAAAGCACTCGACTACCGCGTGCTGAACCTCGCGACCAACACGTTCAACGAGAACGAGACGTCCTACTTCCACAAGAGCATCGGCGGCTACAACGCAGCCAAGCTGCGCCGCTACCAGGAAATGATTGAAGAGCACATTGCGCCCGAGATGCAGGCACTCGCACTCTATAAGGAAGTGGCCACGGCCGGAGGCGACATGACACAGGTGAACGACTCCGTCTTCCCCGTCATCAACATGCTGAACACACGCTGGTTCATCCTCCCCGGTGCTGACGGACAGACCTTCCCCTTGCAGAACCCGTATGCTTTCGGCAATGCCTGGTTTGTCAGTGACATACAGGAGGCAGCCAACGCCAATGAAGAAATAGACGCCCTGCACCACATCGACCCGCGCCACACAGCCGTGGTGGACAGCCGTTTCACCGCCATCGTGGGCCAGGCACAAGCCGTCGACTCCACCTGCACTGCCGTAATGAAGACGTATGACGCCAATCGCCTGACCTATGAAGTCAACTCTCCGAAAGGCGGCGTCGTAGTGTTCTCGGAAATCTACTATCCGGGCTGGCAAGCCTTCATTGACGGACGGGAAGTCGAAGTCGGACGGGCCGACTACATCCTGCGGGCTCTCCAGGTGCCTGCCGGCAAACACGAGGTCGTCATGACCTTTGACCCCGTCTCGCTCCACACCACAGAGACCATTGCCTACATTGCTTTGGCCTTGTTGCTGGTGGGAATCCTCGCTGGCATTGTGCTACACATACGCCGGCCACGTCAACCCAAAGGCTGACCGGGAGTTTCCACTCCATCATTTCATATACACAAACGACACGGAGTGTACGGCGCATAGGCTGTACGCTTCGTGTCGTTTCTGTATTCCAGGCAGACGTATAGGGCGTTACATGGACATCCTTCCGCATCCTTTTACGGTTTATTAACTCTTTCACGAGGTTACAAGCGAAGCCTTTTTTCTCTACTTTTGCGCCCGGATTGAGGTATAATGCCTCACGATGTTATGAAACAGACAGACCTATTATCACCCTTTACCCCTCGTACAGACTTCTACAAGCGTATTCACTCCTATCATGATTGGGGAGAAGAATAAACATCCTTTTGTAGTCATCGACCGTCCCGTTTACAGCATGTTTTAATTGCCTGATGCTCTCTTCACGCCAGAAAAGAGCATGGAGCGCTTTTGTATATCACAAACTTCTTATTCCCATTATGAACAAACTCGCGTTGCTCATAGCATCCTTCGTGACGATGCTATGTCCACAGGGCCTATGTGCCCAGGAAAACAGCCGTCAAGTGTTGACACTTGACCAACTCTTTGCACTCGCTGACCAGAACAGCAAATCTCTACGTCCCGCCACAACGGCCATCAACGAGTCGGAACAAGCCATCAAAGTGGCACGGCAAGCACAGCTACCCGACATCAACGCTTCCATCTCTGCCAGTTTCTTAGGCAACGGTTGCCTCATCGAGCGCGATTTAAGTAGCGGCATCAAAGCTCCCATACCACACTGGGGAAACAATTTCGCCCTCGAAGTGTCGCAAGTGATTTATGCCGGAGGAGCCATCTCGGGCGGCATCAAGCTCAGCAAATTGCAAGCCGAACAGGCCCGGCTGGCACTGGCCAAAGACCGGAACAAGGTGCATTTCCTCGTGCTGGGCTATTACTTGGACTTGTTCAAGCAACAAAACCTACTCAGTGTCTATGAACAACACATCGCCCGCACCCGGCAGGTACTTGAAGACATGCGTGCCCGCAGTGCGGAAGGTATCATGCTGAAAAACGACGTAACCCGCTACGAACTACTGCTCGCACAGTTGGAACTGGTGCGTACGCAAATTGCCAATACACTCACCATCCTACGACAAGACTTGACCACTACGCTGGGAATGCCTGAAGGAACCATCATCCTGCCTGACACCACCCTGCTGACACAAGTGATGCCCAAGGACGGACAAGACTATTGGCAAAACACGGCCCTAAGCAACTCGCCCGAACTGCAACAGACAGACCTGAGCGTGCAAATGAACCGTCAGCAAGAGAAAATCACCCGTGCCGAACGCCGGCCACAAATCGCTTTTGTGGCTGCCAATCACTTTGACGGCCCCATCACCATCGAAGTGCCGCCTATAGACCGAAACTTCAACTACTGGTATGTGGGTGTAGGGGTGAAGTATAACATTTCATCGCTGTTCAAGACACCCAAGGCTGTCCGCCGCCAACAACTGGCCACCCGGCGCAGCCTCGAAACGGCAGACAACGCACGCGAACAGATAGGCCTGGCCGTACATGAAGGCTACATCCGCTACCTCGAGGCTTTCGAACAACTGCATACACAGGAGAAAAGCGTGGAACTGGCACGCGAAAACTATGCTGTCATATTCCACCGTTACACCAACGAACTGGCCCTCGTGACCGACATGCTCGACGCCTCCAACGCCTGCCTTCAGGCCGAAGTGGAACGTTCCAATGCCCGCATCAATATCCTATACCACTATTATAAACTACACTACCTTTCAGGAACCCTCTAACTCTCAGACATTATGAACAGAAAAGCAAAGAAAATCACCATCAACACCATCATCATCGCCATCATCGCCTTGGGCCTCTCCTGGGTGTGTTCACGCTTCATCCACCTGGGAAGCGTGGAATATACGGACAACGCACAAGTGCGCCGGCTCATCGTACCTGTCAACAGCCGCGTGCAGGGATTTGTCAAGAAGGTCTGCTTCGAGGAATACCAGCATGTGCACAAGGGAGACACGCTCGTCATCCTGGAAGATGCAGAGTTCCGCCTGCATCTGGCGCAAGCCGAAGCCAACCGCCTGAGCGCATCGGCCGGAAAGACCGCCCTCGGGACGAGCATCTCGACCACCAGCAATGACCTTTCCGTGTCCGACGCCGGCATCGAGGAGGTACACATCCGCTTGCTGAACGCCGAAAAGGACTACCATCGCTACGAAGCACTCATCCGGAAAAATGCCGTCACGCCGCAACAGTTTGACAACGTGCGCACGAACTACGAAGCCCTGAAAGCCCAATACGAACGTCTCGTGCGCCAGAAACAATCCACTGCGCTTGTCAAGCAGGAGCAGACCCAGCGCATGGACCAGAGTGAAGCGGCCATTGCCGTGGCCGAAGCAGCGCTCGACCTGGCCCGGCTCAACCTGTCATATACAGTCATTACAGCTCCGTGCGACGGCGTGACTTCGCGCAAGACGCTTCAGGAAGGGCAACTGGTGCAACCGGGACAGACACTGCTCTCGGTCGTGGACGACAACGAGGTGTGGGTCATCGCCAACTACAAGGAGACGCAGACGGCCCATATCGCCGAAGGCATGCCGGTGGACATCTCCGTCGACGCCATCCCGGGAGTGACCTACCGGGGAAAAGTGCAAGCCCTGTCGAAAGCCACAGGCGCACAGTATGCCCTCGTGCCGCAAGACAATTCGGCCGGCAATTTCGTGAAGGTGGAACAACGTGTGCCCGTGAAGATTGTTTTCACGGAGGACAACGCCGGGGAAGCCATGCAGAAACTGCGTGCCGGACTGAACGTCGAATGCGAAGTAAACTACTAAGCTGAAGCCTATGAGCCAACTTGACGAACTCTTACGGCAGCTCCCGGCCTTCAAGGAACACATCCCGATGTGGGCACGCACATGGTCGTTTTACGCCTTCATCCTCGCGTTCCAACTCTCAGGAGGCATCTACCTTTCGTCCATGGGCGAGATGGTGGGCGAGACGGCATTGATGCAGGAAGACATCCTCATGGCCGGACTGGCTTCGTTTCTGGGCATCTCGATGGTGTTTCCCATCCTGTTTCGCCTGAAATTCCGTTTCACCTCGCGCCTTATCCTCCAATGGGTCTGCGCCGGCCTCATCGTATGCAACCTCGTGACCATGCACACACGCAGCGTACCGGTGCTGGTGGTGACTTGCTTCTGTTCGGGTGTGCTACGTATGTGGGGCACGTTCGAATGTTTCTCCACCATCCAGCTCCGCATCACGCCGACGCGCAACTTCGCCGTGTTCTTCCCCGTCATCTACGGGACAGTGTTCGGCTGTATCCAGCTCTCGGGACTCCTCACCACGCACCTGGCCTACCATTTCCACTGGCACTACATGCACTACTTCATCATCGGGCTGCTCCTCCTGGTGTGGCTCGCGGCCCGGTTGCTGCTGCGCCCGTTCCACATGGGGAAACCCTTGCCGCTCTACGGCATCGACTGGCTGGGGGCCGTGATGTGGACAACCGGCCTGCTGCTCCTCATCTTTGTGGCCAACTACGGGGAACACTACGACTGGTTCCACTCGCCCGTCATCTGCACGTCACTCGTGGCGGGAGCTGGCTGCATCGCGCTCAACGTCGGGCGCATGTTCCATATACGCCATCCCTACATCGACCCGAAAGTCTACGCATTTCCGAAGGTGGCGACCATCATGGCCGTCTTTGCAGCCCTGGCCCTGCTCAGCGCGTCATCGACCGTACTGCAAGGAGCATACACCGGGGGCATACTCCACTATGACAGTCTCACCTCCGTCTCCCTGAACTGGCCGTCCCTGCTGGGCACGCTGGCAGGAGCCGTCTGCACGCTCTATGCCCTCATCCGCCTACACCTCACATACAAGCAGGTGACAGTCTTCGGTTTTGTCTGCATCCTGATGTATCAGGTAGAGTTCTACTTCCTCATTTCGCCCGACACGAACATCGAAAGGCTCTACCTCCCCCTGTTCATAAAGAACTTCGGCAATGTGGCCATCTACATCGCCCTGACGGTCTACTTGCAGCAGATGGTGCCCTTCCTCTATTTCTTCCAGGCGCTGGGTGCCGTGGGATTCATCCGTGAAGGCATCGGGTCGCCCATCGCCAACGCCATCGTCAGCCGTATCCTCCGGGTGGTACAGAAGGCCAACTACCTGAGCCTGGGCGGCGAACTGGACGGGCTGCGCGCCTCCGTACCCTTCGAGGCGATGTACGGCGAACTGCAACGACAGACACTGCTGGTGTCGCTCAAGGAGGTCTATGGCTATGCCGTGCTGGCAGGCATTGTCTTCCTGCTGGGTGTGATGGCCATGCGTTACAGACGCATCGTGCGCTACGTGCGCGTGCCGCCCGTGGAGGTGTTCAAACGCTTGCTGGAAATACGCATGCTCACCAAGGCGAAAAGCTGAGCCCTCGTTCTGTCTTTCCAATCCAGCGATGGCACAACCTCCTTCAGGACAGGCTTCCAACCGGCTGTTAAGTCCGTCCCCGGCTACCCTCCTTTCGAGACAAGAGCGGAATAGAGGGTAGCCGGGGACGGAAAGGAGGGTAAGCCTGCACGGCCTTAAACCCCAATCGGTCATTAGACCGCTCAAAGATCCTTTTTCCTTTCTGAAGAAAAGCTCTTTGGGCATTTTGCCCACTTCTGCCCAAAGTCTAATGGCCGATTTGGGTTAAAGGGGCACACGGAAAGGATTCGGCGGGTCAATAATAGGTCTCGTGATAGACCTCGAAATAGACGATGCCCTTCCGCTGGAAAATGCTTATCTTGCTTTCCCGCGCCAGCCAGCCGATGGCGCAGGCCAACTCCATCGGACCCAGCTCCGTGTTTTTCAACAGTTCTTCCCAAGAAAAAATCTGCCCGTGGAGCACGCGCCACACGATGCCCGCGTTTTCTCCGATTACATGATTGTTCATAAGTCGTATGTTTTAGGTTATTCGTTTCGAGAAAATATGCCGTCTGTCAACTGCGCATGCTCCACCGCCGGGGATAGGCCAACGCCAGCACGGCCACAATGCCGGTGAACCAGACGATGCGCCCCGTGACGTCCTTCATCGCCACGATGGCCGCCTGCCCCTTCACCGTCACCGCTCCGGCCAGCGAAGGCACGTCCTGTACGAAACGTGTGACATAGTGCTGCTGACGCTCCTGCATCAAGTTGCCGTAGACCGACATGCTGATGGCCGGGGCGACGGCATTGCGCACGGCTATCATCAGAAAGAGCCAAGTGGGAAGCAGCCACGACGGGAGGCGGTTCATGCCGTAGGCACACACCACGGCATAGGGCATGAACATCCCTGCGAAGTTGCACACCGAGGGCAGTATCATGTGTTCATACACGCCCTGAGGCTGGTATTGGAAATAGAGATAGACGTTGGAGATGCATACGAGCAACAGCCCCGTGGCGAAGATATATTTATAAGGTATACGCCGGACAATCATCACGACAGACAGCGCACCGCCGAGCACACAGCCAAGGACACACCACAGGGAGAGGGTCGCGCCGTGGAGGTTGTCGGCCGCCGATGCCGCCTTGATGTAGGACACCATGAGCGTACTGCCATAGTTGGCTATGACAGTCACGAGGAAGAACAGCATGCCTATCCACACGTTGCGATAAGCAAACACATGCAAGTCCAGATAGGTTCCGGCACGAGACGCAGCTTCCTTCAGCAGCAGTGCCCCAAGGGCACAGAGGCCGATGGCCGTCCCTGCCCGGATGGCGGGCGAAGCATACCAGTCGCATGTCTTTCCGTATATGAGCACGTAGCAGCACGCACAGAGGAAAACGACAGTCAGGAGCAGGTCCGGGATTTGCTTCCAAGGCAAATAGCCACTCACTCCAATAACATCACAGAAGCGGACAAACTCACCATTTGCCCGCTTCCCTTTTGTATGTCTTCTCCAATAACTCCTTCCTGCGATGCGAAGCCGAGGTCACTTCTTCCGCAGATAGCAACCGTCGGAGTTACGAAGCGACCCGCCGCGCAAATGGCAGACACGATAACCATTTTTCTGCAATGGCCCGGCATGAGAACAACTGCTGCAACTGTGCCACTCCCATTGCGGCTGACTGTTACCACCGTGGCCCACGGTGCCATCCTCGCCACCTTCGGCCGTACTCGTCGACACACTGCTGAGAAACAACAGCATCACCACAGCCACAATGACAAAGAACAGAATGGCGATGGCCAACAAGCACAGATTTATCAACATCAAGGTGGAAACAAGCAACGTGACAAGTGCTATCATCTTGCCTACCAGACTGCAACGGGTGTACCACAAGAAACGCACAGCCGTCAACAGGAGGAAAAGCGCGCACAACAGCGCGGGCAATCCGTAGAGCAAGGCCGTCACCACGCGATAATCGAACCAGAGGGTCGTAAGAGGATAAGTAAGCAGCAACACAATGAACACGCCCACGGCCAGGGCAGGCAAATGCCAATCGGGCCGGAAGGGCATCCCCCGGCTGTTTGTCCACACGCCGATGACGCGCCCGGCCAGCAACATCTGCACCCACACGCATCCGGCGAACAGCGCAAATCCGGCTAACGTCCATCCCCAACCTACCACCGACGGACTGCAAAACCACGTCGGGTTGTCGAATGACAGCTGGAGTGCCGACACCACCGCGGCCAACGCCAGCAACGGCAATCCCGCACAGAGGGCCAGCATGCGGTTGCTCACACGGCGCAACGCGAACCACACCAGCAGCGCGCCCACACTTACCGCAAGGAAAAGGATGGCTACGCCGCGCTCCATGTCCCCAATGCCAAAGGCCGATGCCATCCGGAGCACAGCCTCCCGCCCGTGCCCGGCACGCTCCGCCCAGCCGTGGGCCACACGCTCCATGCGGCCCACCCAATAGAGCGGTTCCAGTTCAACACGCTTCACATAGTAGGTATGGCCGTCATCGCGGAAGGTAGAATACATGTCGCTGTTCAGTTTCAGACGCACCGTGTCACCCGCCGCCAAGAAACGTACGGGCAGCGAGTCGCCCGCCTGCGCATACACAGCAACTCCGCCTTCGGACACCACAAACGGCTCCGCCGAAGGCTTGCACGACACAAGCAGAAAAAGAATGAAGAGAATGGAGAGATAACGTTTCATATATCAATAGTTTTACACAAGGCAAAGCTATGAAATAAACACAAACCCTCAAAGCAAGTTCCCCACATTATCGCCCACACCTATTTCTGCCCGCACGCAACAATATGCTCACTTGCGCCCGAAGTCGGCCGGGACTTCGCCCCAACGCTCCGTCTCCCACTTCAACACGGGATTGGCATACGTGTGTGTGCGGAGCCAATGCTCGGCCCGCTCGATAAGGACAAACAGGGGCTCGGTCTGCGGCGTGCGCTCCAGCTTGGTCTTGCACTTCTTCTGCCGCACCCAGCTAATGGCTGTACGGCTGTCGGAATACACCGTCATGGAGAGTTGACGTTGGCCGAGCAAGGCCAGGGCATGTACGATGGCCAGGAACTCGCCGATGTTGTTTGTCCCCTGCATGGGACCGAAGTGGAATATCTCTTTCCCCGTGCGCAGATACACGCCGCGATACTCCATCGGCCCGGGATTGCCGCTACAAGCCGCGTCAACGGCCAACGCTTCGAGACACACCTCTGCGCTCAATGCTCCTTCCACCTTTTTCTCCCGACGAGCCGCAGCCTGGCGGCCTATATATTTAAAAGATGGAGAAACATAAGCCTGCTCAGCTTCCTCACGGCTGGCAAACGACTTGTAGACCGCACCCTCATAACCCTTTATCTGGGCCTGGCAGTCGTGCCACGTCGAATACACGCCGGGAGTCACCCCTTTCCACACCACGTAAAATTTTCCTTTTGCCATATCCAAAGTCTGTTTGCGGCAAAGGTACGAAGAAATGCCCAACCAGACGCCATAGCTTGAAGCCCGTCCTCCGGAAGCATCGGACTAAAACACACTTCAAGCACTCCGCCCGGACGGATTTCTTTCCGTGCTTCACTACCCGATGCTTGGCATCCGAGAACTCACGCGAGCGGAAATCTTAAGAAAAAACCATAGATACAAAGAAGGGTTTTATTGATTTAATACTTCATACTTTTTGGAGGCTTTGTGTCCCAAGACGGTTTGTATAAGGCTCTTCGGTCGAGAGGACAGAGAGTCTATAGAAAAGATTATGTTAAAAGACGGAGTTTTAGAAAACAATAAAAGGAGTTCCAATAAATTATTTTATATTTGCAAATAATAAATAGGTATTAGAAAGAGAAGATCTGTGTTTTTAGATTGAAACTGCAAGCAGTGACTGCATGCTGTCGCATCCATAAACCAGAGAGAAAACGACACCAACAAACTTTTTATATATGACACACTGGAAACTATTTGCATGCACCCTCGTGGGAGCATGTTGCGGCACAGCATTGCCGTCCTGGGGTAACACGAACCAACCAGCAGACATGTACGTAAACGCCGCCCAGCAAGACGAAAAGGCCCTCTCCGGAACTGTCACGGACAGTCACGGCGAACCATTGCCAGGCGTATCAGTCACCATCAAAGGGACTACAAAAGGAACTATCACAAACATAGACGGAAAATACACTTTGAAAGTACCCACGGGAGCTGAACTGACCTTCTCCTTCGTGGGCATGCAGACACAAAACGTGCATTTCAAAGGAGAACCGACGCTGAATGTCATCCTGCGCGACGACAATGTGGCGCTCGACGACGTGGTAGTCATCGGTTACGGAAGCAAGAACCGCAAGAGCCTGACCAGCTCTATCTCTTCCGTGAAGAAAGAAGACATCGAACGCATGGCACCTGTGTCAACCAACGTGCAAGACCTCATCGGAGGCGGTATGTTGAAGGGCGTACTGGCCACACAGAACAGCGGCGAGCCGGGTGCGTCTGTCACAATCAACGTGCGTGGCGTCACCTCGCCCTATCCCAACATGCAGACGGGTACAAACAACAATGCCCCTCTGTATGTCATCGACGGTGTACCCCTCTTCGTGGAGTCCACCAGTGTGAATCCGCTCATGAACCTATCGCCCAACGACATCGAAAGCATCGACGTGCTGAAGGACGCTTCGGCTACGGCCATCTACGGTTCACGTGGCGCTAACGGCGTCATCATCGTTACGACGAAGGACGGCCGCAAGGACGAGAAACCCACCGTAGAAGTGGGCTACAACATCATGGTGTCTAACCCGGTGAAGGAGTTCAATCCGCTATCGACCGAGGAATATCTCTTCTACAACTACCAGAACTTGCAGAATGCCGCCATTGCCTACAACAAAAGAGAGAATCCCATGACCTCTATGTTCTTGGGCATGCCCTCATTCGCCAACTACGACCTCGACTACATGATCGGTCAAGTGACCTACAAGGGCTTGAACATGGCCTATTTCAACCCCGGTGTAAATACCAACTGGGTGAAAGAAGTAAAAAACAAGAACGCGCTGACCCACCAATACACGGCCTCCATACGCGGCGGCTCGCAGCGCACAAACTACTCCATCTCACTCAACGGCACCAATCAGGAGGGCCTCTACAAAAACGACACGATGGAGAGTTACGGCGGACGTATGTCTATCAACACCGACCTGACTGACCGTATCAAAGTGGGCGCCGTGATGAACTACTCTGAGACGAAACGCTACGGCAACAGCGACGGCCTGGGCACGGCCACTTCCGAAGCAAAACCCTGGCTGGTGCGCCCCGATGTGACCGTACGCGATGCGAACGGCAACTACAACCGCATCGACACCGGCTTTGCCGCCTATGGCGCGGAAGGCGTCGAGCTGAGTCCGAACCCTGTGGCTCTGCTGGAACGCACAAACACGAACAAAAGCAACCAGTTCCTGGGTAACCTCTTCGCTGAAATCGAGCTGCTGAAAGGCTTGAAGTTCCGCACGGACTTCAGCATGACGAACTACTCGTTCTCCACCGACCTGTTCACACCGAAGGACGCCACCATCGACATGCAAAACTTCGGACTTCCATTCAACTCCACCCTTATCACAAGCGACAGCAAATACACCACCACTTCACTCAACTTCCGCCTGGACTACAGCCTCAACATCCAGAAACACCTTTTCGGAGCGATGCTGGGCTATGGTTCTGAACGCTCGAAGACACACGCCAGCACCACCACCTTCGAAGGTTTTCCCGACGACGAGGTACTGAACAACATGGGATCAGCTCAGACGCTGACTGGCAAAAACGAGACATCCAGCAAAAGCGGACTGAACTCCGTGTACGGCCGTCTGAACTATTCATACGACGGCAAATACCTGGCCGAGTTCAGCATGCGTGCCGACGCCTCGTCGAAGTTCGGCCCGGGCAACCAGTGGGGCTACTTCCCCGCCCTCTCCTTGGGCTGGATTATCAGCGAGGAAGACTTCATTGAAGACAAAAACACCTTCCGCAACCTGAAACTGCGCCTCAGCGTGGGCCAGACGGGTTCGACCAACGTGGCCGACTTCGCCTATAAGCAATACTTCGTCTACGGCAACCCGTATGGCGGGCAAAGCAGCATCATACTCAACACGAACCTGCCCAACCGCAACATCGGCTGGGAAAAGACCAGCGAAGTGAACGTGGGCTTCGACTTCAGCCTGTTTGAAGACCGCCTCTACGGTAGCCTGGACTGGTACTACCGCTACACCGACGGCGCGCTGGCTCCGGCGCCTTACATCCAGGAATCGGGCATGATTTCCTATTCGAGCAACATCATCGACATGAGCAACAGGGGTGTAGAATTCTCCATCGGTGCCGACGTGGTGCGCACGAAAGATTTCAACTGGAGCACCATGCTCAACATCTCCCGCAACCGCAGCCGCATTGAAAGCCTCAACGGCGCCCTGATTGACACCTATATGCAGGACTATTTCGTGGTGGGCGAACCGATGGGCGTCACTCAAGGCTACGTGGTCGACCACATCATCCAGGACCAGGCCGAGATTGACGCGCTCAATGAAAAAGCAAAAGAACAATACGGACGTAACTACATGAACTACACCGGCGTGGGCGACTACCTGATGAAAGACCTCGACGGCAACGGTATCTTCGAGGACACGTATGACAAGACAGTCATTGCCAACCCCGAGCCGAACTTCTTCGGCGGCTGGCAAAACACATTCTCCTACAAGAACTGGAGTCTCTCGATGCTGATGCAGTTCTCGCAAGGCGGCGAAGCCCTCTACAACGACCTGATGGTGGAAGTCCAGATGTCCAACGCCGGCAAGAGCGTCAGCCGCGAGCTGTATAACAACTTCTGGACACCCGACAACCGGGATGCACGCTATGCACGCATGGCCGACGGTCTTTACAACTACAACAGCAGCGTCAACGACCGCTACGTGTTCAGCACCTCCTACCTGCGCTTGAAGAACATCACGCTCTCCTACGAGCTGCCGCGCACAGTGGCCGAACGACTGCACATCGGCAGTGCCTCCATCTATGCCGTGGCAACCAACCTGTTCACCGTGACCGACTGGCCGGGCATCGACCCCGAATCGGTAGGAACGGGCACCACTATGGGCACCAACTATGACTCTTACCCGCTCTCGAAGTCGTTCTCCGTGGGCGTCAAACTTTCATTCTAACCTTTAAAACGTACATTATGCGTAGAAACATCATACTCACCGCCCTGTTGGGACTGTCGCTCTCAGCTTGCAACCTGCTCGGACCCGTGGACGACATCCAACCTGACTACGTTCTCACCGACGAGAACGTGATAACCGATGCCAATTCTCCCGAATACCTGCTCAACGGCATCTACAGCCTCTACCGCGAAAGCGGTATCACTTCCATGCGCAACGGCATGTTCATCCTCACCGGCACACTCTACAACTCCACTACGGCCGAAGGAGCCACCAACTTCCGCGAGAACACCTTGCGTGTGCAAAACAACACCGTGCTCAACTACTACCGCACGCTCTACACCATCATCAACCAGGCCAACTCACTCACGGCGGCTCTGGCCAACAGCAGCCCCGACGGCCTGACGCCCGAACGCAAGGCTGAAATCCTGGGCGAAACGGCCTTCCACAAAGCCTTTGCCGAGTTCATGCTCCTGCGCTCCTTCGGCGAGTTCTGGGACCAGACATCGCCCTACGGGGTAGTGCTCTATGACGAGCCTGTGCGCGACAACGACACGGAGGCCAAGGCGCGCTCAACGGTCGATGCCTGCTACACGCAGATTCTGGCCGACCTCGATGTGGCCGACAACGCTCCGGCCTACGACGGACGTGCCTACCGCGTAAACAAGGCCACCGTGAAGATGCTGCGTGCCCGCGTCATGCTCTACATGGGCGAATACGGACAGGCCGCCACGCTGGCACAGGAGGCCATCGACGCGACAGGCTCCACGCTGGGCGACTACCTGAACATCTTCGCCCAGGGATTCAGCTCGCCGGAAACGCTCTTCGCTCCCTACGTGGACTATCCGCTGGAGACACTGGGAACCAACATCACCAACGATGTGACCAACGGTTACGGAAACACCGTGGAGCTGATAGCCGACGAACTGGCCGGCACCGTGGGCGACGGGCTGTATGACGCTCGCTACACGGCAGCTTTCACACCGGGCAGCCTGCAAAAATACGTACTCAACAACCCCTCGACCGGCGACGAGAACACCTATTACCTGATGCGTCTGGCCGAACTCTATCTCATCAAAGCTGAAGCCGAAGCGCGCCAAGGCAACTACACACCGGCACGCACGGCCCTGAAAGCCATCACAGACCGCGCCGGCTATGCCGCTGACTATGTGGACGGGATTGCAGACAGCGACCTGCTGCTCACCATCTTCCGCCACAAATACATGGAGCTGGCCGCCGAGAACTATGAAGAATGGTTCGACATGGTGCGCTACTCCCAGCTCGACGGGACGGACTTCAGTGCCGCAGGATTGAACTACACCCATTCCATGCAAAACCTCGTCCTCCCCATCCCGGAACAAGCCCTCAGCGGTAATAACCTGCTGGAGCAAAACCCCAGTTATGAACTAACTTCTAATCAGTAATCCCACATGAAGAAACTTACCATCCTGGCAACGGCTGCTCTATTACTGGCAGCCTGCCAAAACCAAGAACAAGGCTACACGCTCGAAGGCACACTCACCGGAGGCGAAGCCCAGACAGGCAAAGTCTATCTGCAAAAGCAAACCCCCGACGGACAACTGCTGCGCACTGACAGCGCGACCATTACCGACGGCCGGTTCAGCATGGCAGGACACATCGACAGCCCGGAGCTTTATACCTTATACATAGACCTGCGCACCGACCCGACGGAGAGCGTGAAAGGCAAAGTCTTCGCCTCAAACTTCTACCTGGAAAACTCGCCCATCACCTTCACAGGCGACCTGGCGACCCTGCCGGGACTCTTCTATGACCCGAACAGAAAGACCGAAGCTCCCGTCATCACCGGTTCGGCCACGCAGGACTTCTACACCCAATTCCTGCAAAGCATGAAATCCATCAATGACAGCCTGACTGCCATAGACCGTCGCTACACGGAGGAATACACCCTGCCGATGATGAACGACAAGAACCATCAGCATGACTACACGGCCATAGGCGTGGCCATCGCCAAGGATGACGCCCGCTGGAAACAGGCACACCGGGAGAAAACGATGGACTTCATCCGGCAAAATCCTTCGTCTGTCGTGGCATACGACCAACTCATCGCCCTGCTGTCGAACTTCACAGTGGACTTCACGGCCGCACAAATCGACTCCATGCGTTCATGGGTGGCCGAAGCCTGGACCGGCACGCCGCAACTGGCCGCGCTCGACTCCATCGTAGGCAAGATTAAACCCGTGGCTTTGGGCGAAAAATATGCCGACATCGACGTGCAGACTCCCGACGGCAAGACGGTGAAACTCTCTTCACTCATCCCGTCCGGCAAATATGTCATGCTGGAGTTCTGGGCCTCGTGGTGCGGGCCGTGCCGCGCAGAAATTCCCCACCTGGTGCGCGTACACGAGAAATACAAGGACTTCACCATCGTCAGCGTGTCGGTCGACGAAAAGGAAGCTGACTGGCAAAAAGCCATGAAAGAAGAGAAGATGACCTGGACGCAGGCACGCATCACTGACGGCATCATGGGCGAGACGGTGAAGAAGTACAACATCACAGGTATACCCACCTGCCTCATTCTCGACGGCGAAGGCCGCTTCTACCGCACGAACACGCGCGGAGCTTACCTCGATGCGTTCCTTATGGAACTCTATAACCGATAACGGACCTATCCACATGCAAAAGGCGCAGAGCTGTCATCATCCGGCTCTGTGCCTTTGCTATTTTAGAGAGGATTTCAACAAATGCCCCTAAATATCTTCTGTTTTTAATTGTTAGCCTATGATAAAATTATCAACGATGCAACCTTGTCGATAAACTGTTTCACTTTAGGCATCATGGTGCTTTCATAACCGTATTGCATCTGATTGGACATTCTTATAAAAAGGAGTAACAGAACGGCGATGCCAATCTTCCTTGCCGTATGCAAACAACTGGATGGCCTGTCCGGTTTCTACAATCAGGTCACACATGTGATCCATAAAAGCTTCTTCTTCCTTAAAGCTCAAACTCGCTTTTGGCGAGAGTACAAGCACATCCCAATCGGAATCATCGCGGGCATCACGACGGGCACGCGACCCATACAGCCACACTTCCGCATCCGGATCTACCTCATGCACATTCTGCTTTATCTGCCGCAACATCCATTGATAGGCTGCATCCGAAGTTTGGTTTTTGATTTTCATTGCCAATGTTTCTACAAGTGTTCGACTACAAAGATAGTCGTTTTTTCCTCATAGACAACCTTCTAATCAGAACAAAAAGTCAAAGAGCGCATTGCCTGCAAAGATAGGGCAATGCGTCGGGATTGCCGTCGGCGGGACGCGCCGAAGCGTTCATCGTGCGTTCACCGGGCAGGCGGATACTTCTTGTATTTTTCCCAAACTTTTTCTTTCCCGTGAGAAACAGAAAAAATCTCTCCCTTCCGGCAGGAAGCTCCCGGGACATCCTCCGAATGGAAGAGACAACGCCTTCACCATCAACACTCTATGACAGGTCTGTCGTGGCAACCTTACTATCGCGATTCACTCACCCTTACAATCGCGAATATGAGAGTGAGTGAATCACGAACATGAAAGAGAGTGAATCGCGATAGTAAGACCGTCTCATTCGCGACGGACAGAAACAATGCCTCGCAGGCTTCCTGCTTATTGTATTTTTTTTGAATGTCCTCAAACGTCCTAAACAAAACTTTGCAAACGATGAACATCTTCCGGACGCTCCGACCGAGCGTCCCTACAAGTATATTGGACAGGATAGAGGTATTTGAGAGCATGTAGGACGCGGATATGCATACTACAAAAAAAGCCGCCCCGCAGCTTTATATGCCTTGGGACGGCCCTGTCGTATGACATTTTGGAAATATGTGTTGTTTATTCAGCGGCTTCTGTTGCTACAACTTCGCCGGTAACTTCGAGATTATCTATCCACAAAGTACTGTTTGCTGCACCTTTGAACTTATCTCCATCTTTACTTGATGAACATACGATAGCCATCTTATATTTTTTAGACGGATCATAAGATTTTCCTTCCAAATATTCAAATGCAATATTAAATTCTGTCCAATCGGCCTTTGCAGAACCATCAGCCAAAGCTGCTATAGCAACACGCTTGTCAGACGTATTAATATCTACTCCTGTCAATGTTTCATCTTCCGAAGAGATTTCATACAATACTGCTTGAATAGAACATTGGTCTTCTATATCCAAACCATCTACAGTCTCATCACCAGAACCATCTATGTAGTTAGTTCCCGGAGTATATTTATACACTCCTTTAAAATAAAGAGGTTTTTTAGTATATACAATACCAAATTTAGTTAAAGTCAATGGATTGCTCAAAGCTCCCATTATGTCAAAAACAAACTGACCCGTAAACAATGAGCCTGAAGTTATCGCAGCAATACCACCCATTTGAGACCTCGAATCCAATGTAATCAATTTGGCTGCACTGCCACTATAACCATTTTCATCTTCAACAACAGGGAAGCCTAACTTTGATGTTCCACTATTGAAGAAACCAGCTCCACCATTCGATGTAGCAATACCTGATTCTGCAGGAGTTGGATATTCAACTTGCCCCAAGAAGAGATCTGTAGTCCACTCATCAAACGTATACTTCAATGAATTGATACGTGAAGCGATGCGAACTGTGTAAGTAGCAATGTTGTGGCCATTTTCAGAAACGACGGTGTAGGTCACGCCAGTCATGTAGTCAGAGCCGCTGGCCGTATATGTCGCACCTGCGGAAACTTCCACTACGGGTTGCAAGGTTTGAAGATGTTCTGTCGTCGTCGTGTCGGCCACGCTGAACGTGATGCTGTTGTCGGCATTGATGACCGGCTGAGAGGTGATGAAGCTCAAGTCGTCATCTTCATCGGCTTTGAAGGAAAAAGCCGTAATGGCAGCTTCGCCGCTTTCCGTGCCGTTCAGCTTGTCGCCTTGATAGGCCACGGCGATGTCCATGTCGTTCCAAGTGATGCCCAAGTCGATGGTGATTTTACCATTGGTTATCACACCAAAGTATTCCACCGGCACAGTCCCTACGGGGTCGGCCAATGTCAGTGACTGCGTGCCGCTGAAAGAATACGTCCCGCTGTTTTGCTCGTTCAGCACGAGGCCGGTCAGTGTGACGTCTCCCACGCTCATGCCGGCGATGTTGAAGTTGGCCAATGTCAGGTTGATGGCATTGCTGGCCGCTTTGTCCACGGTGATGTTTTGCGGCATATCCATAGCCATGGACTGCCCGCCCATAGACACGTCGAGCGTACCTTTATATTCGCCTGCGATTTGATTTTCGATAGGGAAATTATCGTCGTCATCACACGACGTAAACATACAGCCCACAGACACGAGGGCTGCGAAGAGGAATGATAAGTACTTTAATTTATTCATGCGTTTACCTTATTTATATATAGGATTATTTTGTTCCGGTGAAATTAACGGTGATACCAAGGTTCAAAGGCAAAGAATTAAGTACCACATCGTCTACAGTTAAAGGCAAAGTCAACGTTTTACCATCTACCGTAGCATTCCTAAAGTTCACAGTACAATCAATCGTTGCTGACTGAGTTTCAGTCAATGGCACCTCTACACCTTTCAGTTCTGTACTTCCTGAAAAAGAATAAGCACCATTACTTCCTGCCAATGCACAATTTGAAATCAATACATTGCCAAGATTTACATCCATGCCCATCACTGCCAAAGTGAAGTTTTGAATAGTCAGATTAACAGAATTCTCTGTATTCTTAGCCAAAGTTATTGTTTTCGTATCGGTAGCAACCGGTTCGTCACCCGATGCTTCCATATAAACATTCAGCGTTCCCGTGTAGGCACCTGCCACTTGTGTTGCAGCATCATCTGCAGGGTCATCATCATCACTACATGCTGTAAACGTGAACGCAAACACGGCGCACAGCATCAGAAACATCGCTTTCATAAAATCTTTCTTCATAATCTTTCTCTTTTAAATATTATATTATTACTTTGCTGTCATCTAAACATGAACTAGCTAAAACGCTGCAAAGTTCTTATAATTTTGTGGATAAGCAAAGCCCCATTATTTAGAATTGATGTTCTATTATTAATAATTGTGCCCCATGAACAACGAACTGCCCAAATTTGACCTCCCTGTCGACTTCGTGGTAACAGACGAGATTCCAGTGACTTTACTCCAAAAGTACGCCCTCTTCCCATGCAAAATCAAGGCCTGCCTCTTCGTGCTCTGCACGTGCGGGGAAGTCAGAGCAACGGTCAACCTGTCCAAACAAACCATCCATGCGGGCGACTTCGTGACACTCATGCCCAACAGCTTCATTCAGATCGAGCACATCAGTGACGACATCCGGCTCTACGTGGTGGGGTTCTCAGGCGAGTTCATGATGCATTCCAACTACCTGAAAGTCGTGGTGAACGACTTCTATTCCATCATCCAGCATCCGTCGCTCCCGCTGCCTCCGCGCGTGGCCCGCCTCTACGAACAGGCCTACCGCCTGATGTTGCGCGTCAGTGCCGTGAGCCGTGTGGAAAACACTCCGGAAATACTCTCGCCGCTGCTGTCGCTCTGCCTGCATACTTGCATCAGGCTCTACAAGCACTACCTGCCGCTGTGGGACAACGAGGTGAGCCGCGACCAGGAGATCTGCCGCGAGTTTATCGTCATGCTGATGCAACACTATGCCCATGAGCACAGCGTGGCCTTCTATGCCAGGTCATGCGGCGTCACGCTCCCCCACTTCTGCGCTGCCGTGAAACGCGCTTCGGGACACACCGCCCTCACGCTCATCAACCATGTGCTCATCATGAACGCCAAGGAACGGCTGTTCACCACACGCAAGCCAGTCAAGGAAATCGCTTTCGAGCTGGGCTTCAACACCCCCTCGCACTTCAACCGCTTCTTCCGCGAACACACGGGACTGACGCCGCAGGAATACAGAAATAAATGAAGAATGAGGAATGAGGAATGAAGAATGCAGTTGATTGAGCCAATGTAGGGACGCACGGTCTGTGCGTCCGAATTGACAAGAACTTGTATTTCAGGCCTTATGCGGTCGGACGCTCCGACCGAGCGTCCCTACAAACTGGGGTTAGGACGTTTGCGGACATTCAAATTTTGTTTTCAAAGAAGAGCCGCGGTTTGACGCAATTTTGCGAGTTTCTCCATAAACGAACTATCCTTACGCATGCGGCGCAAATTATATTCCGTTTGCAATGCGAGCAAAGGCTCTGCAGCTATGCCCAACATTGCTTCAAAGAGCAATGCAGTCTTCTCCGTCAACGGACGATGCCCGTTCAACAATTCATTCAATGCTGAATAAGGGATACCCATCTCTTGTGCCAACTTTTGTTGGGTAATGCCTCGATATTCTATCTCGTCCTTCAATATAGAGCCGGGATGAGTCGGGTATGCCGACTCTATGTTATTGGCTATCATTGTCGGATTAACATCTTGTATTGCTATCATAATCGAGCTTATTTATAATGGTTCGACAATTCCGTTATATTGCATATTGTTGCTATAATCTCACCGTCCTTAGCGTATTCTTCAAATTCGATACGATACTGGTCATTCACCCGCACCGATGACAAACCGGCTTTATCTCCTTTCAATTTCTCATACCGTAAAGATTTATATTGGTACAAGCCCAAGACATTCGGAACCATCTTCATCAGGTTTATAATGTCCATGTACTTTCGAACTATATTAGGCTGATATCGATGCTTTTTATCAGAACATTGTCCTGTGTGATACATATCCCGCAAATAGTCCTTATCAAAAACGACTTCCATCCATTCGGTTGCTTTGAAAGCAAAGATATACACAATTCTTCATCTTCACAAAAAAGATGAAGACCATATAAACTAAAAAAGCCAAAAAAAGAGCGAAGGCCGCCGAGGCAATCTTCACTCTTCATTCCCCACTCTTCATTTAAATCACATCCGCTCCGGCACTTCGATGCCCAGCAGGCCCATGCCCAGGCGGACAATCTTGCCCACGTTTTGCGAGAGGGCGAGTCGGAAGAGCTTCAGGTCGGCGTTTTCCTCGCGCAGGATGCTGAAGTCGTGGTAGAACTGGTTGTATTCCTTCACGAGGTCATAGCAATAGTTGGCGATGACCGAAGGACTGTAGTCCGTACCGGCCTGGCGCACGATGGCGGCAAAGTCGGCCAGCATCTGGATGAGTCCTTCCTCCTTCTCGCTGAGCTCTACATTTTCAGGCAGACGTGCGGGGATGGCAATGCCGACCTCGGCAGCCTTGCGCAGGATGGAACGGATACGGGCGTAGGTGTACTGGATGAACGGCCCGGTGTTGCCGTTGAAGTCGATGGACTCCTTCGGGTTGAACGTCATGTTCTTGCGGGCATCGACCTTGAGGATGAAATATTTCAGTGCACCCAGCCCCACGATGCGGGCGATGTCGTCGGCCTCCTCCTTCGAGATGCCGTCGAGCTTGCCCAGCTCGCCGCTGGTCTCGCGGGCCGTCTGCACCATTTCCTCGATGAGGTCGTCCGCGTCGACCACCGTACCTTCGCGGCTCTTCATCTTTCCTTCGGGCAGTTCCACCATGCCGTAGGAGAAATGCACGAGGCTCTTGCCCCATTCGAAACCGAGCTTGTCGAGCAGGATGGAGAGCACCTGGAAGTGGTAGTTCTGCTCGTTGCCGACGACGTAGACCATCTTGTCGATGGGATAGTCGGAGAAGCGCTGTTCGGCCGTGCCGATGTCCTGCGTCATGTAGACCGACGTGCCGTCGGCGCGGAGCAGGAGCTTCTGGTCAAGCCCTTCGGGCGTGAGGTCTGCCCAGACAGAGCCGTCCTCCTTCTGGTAGAAAAGTCCTTTCTTCAGCCCTTCGAGCACCTTGGCCTTGCCTTCGAGGTAGGTCTGCGACTCATAGTATATCTTGTCAAACGACACTCCCAGCTTCTTGTACGTCTCGTCAAATCCGGCATACACCCATCCGTTCATCATCGTCCAGAGGGCACGCACTTCGGGGTCGCCGGCCTCCCACTTGACAAGCATCTCGCGGGCCTCCTTCATGAGGGGCGATGCGGCCTCGGCTTCTTCCTTCGTCATGCCCTGCGCCATGAGTTCGGACACTTCAGCCTTATAGTGTTTGTCGAAAGCCACGTAGTAGTCGCCGACGAGGTGGTCGCCCTTCTTGCCGGACGATTCGGGCGTCTCGCCGCCTCCGTATTTCTTCCAGGCGAGCATCGACTTGCAGATGTGGATGCCGCGGTCGTTGACGATGTTGGTCTTCACGACGCGGTTGCCGTTGGCCGCGATGATATTGGCCAGGGCATTGCCCAGCAGGTTGTTGCGCACATGTCCCAGGTGGAGGGGCTTGTTGGTGTTGGGCGAGGAATACTCGATCATCACCAGCGGCGCGTCGGGCGCAGCCTCCGTCAGCCCGTAGCGTTCGTCAGCGTGGATGGAGTCAAGCAGTTCCACCCAACAGGCGGAAGCGATGGTGAGGTTGAGAAATCCCTTGATGACATTGTAGGAAGCAATGGCCGTCTCGTGTTCTTTCAGGTAAGCGCCTATCTCCTGCGCGGTCTGTTCGGGCGACTTGCGCGAGATTTTCAACAGGGGAAACACCACGAGCGTGAGGTGGCCTTCAAACTCTTTCTTCGTCTTTTGCAGTTGCACTTGTGCGGCGGGGACATCCTGTCCGTAGAGCGCCTTGACAGCCTCGATGACCGAAGCTTCTATTTTGTTTTCGATCTTCATAACGGGTTGATTTCTTAGTTTCTATGTATTTGGTCGCAAAGATACGCAGAAAAAACGAATCGGAATGCCCTTCTCCCCGTCTCATGCAGCAAAATCAAGCATTTACCTACCCTCCTTTCCGCTCCCGGCTACCCTCTACTCCGCCCGTGGACGGAAAGGAGGCCGCGCAAGGACGGAAAGGAGGGTAAGGGTGGAAGGGATTTGCCTCCTGATTTTCTTGCTTGAAAAAGGGACAAGCATGGATTACGAAGCAGCATGGAATTCGACCTCTTCGAGGCCGTCCACAACCTCTGTGGGATTGTGTCGAAATGGGAAATGTGCAACTATCGTAGGGACGCACGGTTCGTGCGTCCGAATGTCAAAGCCTTGTGTTTCAATGCTTGCCTAAGCGGACGCACAGACCGTGCGTCCCTACAAAGTCTATTTTGACACAGCCCCGTCGGGTGTGAGGATTTTCAATCCAGAATGTCCGAAAACGTCCTAAACCCAATTAGTAGGGACGTCCGGATGACACATCCGGACGGACGGAAGACTTACTTATCACTGCTCCAGCAGTGCCGACAGTTCATCACTGAGGATGTCTACAGTCGGGAGGGGATTGTCCGTGTGCATGTAGCAGACGGCACCTTGGGAGTCGGCAATGTAGATGCGGGGAATGGTCGCATCGGCGAAGAGGTCATAGAGCGTACGGGTGCCGTCGGCATAGTAAGGCAAGGTCAGGCCCTCCTGTACCCAATAGGCCGCCACGTCGGCCGCCTCCTCGGCACGGCTGATGAGGGCGAAGCGCACGCCGTGGTCGCGGTAGGCTTCGTAGACCTGCTGCACACGGGGCAGTGTGGCACGGCAATCAGGACAGGTGGTGTCAAAAAACATGATGAACGTGACAGACCCGCCTGAAGCAGAAGAGTCGAACGTGGAGCCGTCGGTCAACTCCACGGTGAAGGCAGGAAGCCTGTCGCCCACCTGCACATAGACATCCCCCGTGGGGGCATCGTCGGTGATGCATGACAGGCACAGCAGACATAGGAGGATGGAAAAGGCAAGTCGTGTCATGGTCTTTTTTTACTTATCGTTTTGAATACTATCGGTCTGCCTGCAAATGTAGTGCATTATTTCAAGAAGCTGTTTTGAATTTCTACAAAAAGTTTTTCCCTACTTGATGTACCCGTTTTCGTGTGCGCTTTGGGCGATTTTTTGGCCCTTTCCGCTTCTGTTCTTCGTCAGATAGCCCGCTATCTTCCTCATCACAGAAGCAGAAATGCCTCAAAAACTCATCCCAAATCACCACACGATAAATTCAAAACAGCTTCTCAAAAGAGAGACAACCCCAGGCGGATTTCAGGCAGGCGGGACGGTAAAAAAGAAGAGGAGAACCACCTCCACTTGTCTGGAAGGCGATTCTCCTCTTGCATCCGGCTGTCAGACAGTCGGGGGCTTTATTTCTTCTTCGTGTCTTTCTCGATGTCGATGAGTTCAACCTCGAATACGAGTGTAGAGAACGGTTTGATTTTGCCGGTCTCGCGTGCACCGTAAGCCAGTTCTTGCGGGATGAAAAGTTGCCACTTCGAACCGACAGGCATCATCTGCAAAGCCTCGCTCCAGCCCTTGATGACTTGACCTACGCCGAATGTGACAGGATTCTTGCGCTTGTACGAGCTGTCGAACTCTGTGCCGTCGATGAGCGTGCCCTTGTAGTGCACCTTCACTCTGGCGTCAGCCGAAGGCACTTCGCCCGTACCTTCCACGAGCACTTTGTACTGCAAGCCGCTTTCCGTGGTCTTCACGCCTTCTTTTGCCTTATTCTCTTCGAGGAACTTCTCGTTTTCAGCCTTGTAGTCGGCATAAGTCTCTGCCAGGTATTCAGCCTTGATGCGGTCCATGTTGCCTTGCAGATAGACCATCGCGCTGTCCAGGCTCATGAGCGTCTTGCCACCCATGGCTTCAGTGATGAATGCAGAAAGGAAGTTGTCGTTGTTTACCACCTGTACGGAGTCATTTCCGCTCAGGTCGAAGTTGAAGCGGTCCATCATGCCTTTCAGCTGCTGGCCGATTTGCACGCCGGTGAAGTAAGCCTTCTGCTGTTCGTCGTCAGCAGCCTTGACTCCGGCCTTCAAGCCTCTGATGAAATCCTTCATCTGAGCCGAATCAATGCCCACTTGTTGTTCCAGATAAGGACGCAAGCCTCTGGTGTTGGCCAGTCCCACAGCATACGAGAGCGTGTCCACGCTTGATTTGAAGGTTGCTTGCGGCGCATTGCTTCCACAAGAAGCAAAGAAAGCAGCAGCGGCAACCAACGCAATAGATAGTTTTTTCATTTGCTTAACGATTTTATGTTATGATTATCGAATGTCTCTTTTAAAGCACTTCCAGCAGCTCCACCTCGAATATCAGCGTGCTGTGAGGCGGAATCATCTCGCCTGCCCCGGCAGCTCCGTATGCCAACTCGGAAGGGATGTAGAGCTTCCACTTGGCCCCTTCGCTCATCAGTTGGAGGGCTTCCACCCATCCCTTGATGACCTGATTGACGCCAAACACGGCCGGCTGTCCGCGACGGACAGAACTGTCAAACAACGTCCCGTCAATCAACGTGCCTTCGTAATGGCAGCGCACCTGGTCCGTAGCCTTCGGGTGTTTGCCATTGCCCTCGCGGATGACTTCATATTGCAGTCCGCTCGGCAATACCTTCACATTGGGATTCTTCTTGTTTTCCTCAAGAAACGTCTTGCCCTTCTCGATGTTCTCCGCATTGATGCGGGCCTCAAGCTTCTCAAAATATTCATTGACAATCTGGCGGGCCTCCGTGTGCGAGATAGCCGGAGTCGCTCCTGTAAGCACATCCTTGACGGCTTGTGCAAAGTCTTCCACGTTCAAGTCATTGGTCCCCATGCCGCGGAGGTTCTGTCCGATGCCCAAACCTATGGAGTAGCTGAATTTATCCATCTTTAAGATACTTAATTAATATTGGTGATTCTATATTCTATTCGAAACGCTGCAAAGGTAGCTGAATATTTGCAGGGAATATGGCACACACTGTCGTTTTTTTCATAAATTTGCCTTAAAGTCTTAAAATAAGAGGAGGAACGACAATGAAAAAGCAGAAAATCGTTATACTCACAGGAGCCGGCATGAGCGCGGAAAGCGGTATCAAGACCTTCCGCGACGCCGGCGGGTTATGGGAAAACTATCCGGTCCAGCAGGTGGCAAGCATCGAAGGGTATGAGGAAAACCCGCGGCTCGTGCTCGACTTCTACAACGCGCGGCGCAAGGAACTGCTTCATACCACACCCAACCACGGCCATCTCATGGTGGCCAAACTGGAGGAAGATTTTGAAGTCACCGTCGTGACACAAAACGTGGACAACCTGCACGAACGTGCCGGAAGTTCACACGTCATCCACCTGCACGGCGAACTGATGAAGGCCACATCCAGCCGCGACCCGAACGACCCGGCCTGCATCTGCGAGCTCACGCCCGAGCATCCGGACATTCATTTAGGCGACAAAGCCGCCGATGGTTCACAACTACGTCCCTACATCGTCTGGTTCGGCGAGGCAGTCCCTAAATTTGAAGATGCCGTGCGTGAAGCAGCCACAGCCGACATATTCATCATCATCGGCACATCCATGCAAGTCTATCCCGCAGCCGGGCTCATCAGTTACATCCGCCCGGGCACGCCCGTGTATGTCATTGACCCTAAAGCCGTTCCAGTCCGGAGCGCGTCGCCAGTGCATACCATCAGCAAAGGAGCATCCGAAGGAATGGACGAACTTTCCAAAATCTTGTTAACAAGATAAGCACCTATCGAAACTATTTGCTTCCTTTGTATTACACAATTATCAAAACGATTACAAACACTTAAGACGTTAACTTATGAAAAAGTACATCTGCACAGTATGCGATTGGGTCTATGACCCTGAAATTGGCGACCCTGAAGGCGGTATAGCTCCAGGCACAGCATTCGAGGACTTACCTGACGACTGGGTTTGCCCGGTTTGCGGAGTCGGAAAAGAAGACTTCAAGGAAGTAGAAGAATAAATATATGACTGGGAAAGGACGCGCAACTCTACAAAGGCGCGTCCTTTTTTTGTTCCTGCCAAAAGGACGGACATAAAAAAGGCCTGCTGTTGCAGGCCTTCAGGCGCTTCAAGATGGGCTTGAACCAACGACCCCCTGATTAACAGTCAGGTGCTCTA
>OIWT01000446.1_pt1 | contig 58032 bp, 63 predicted proteins | sample 1587701 | NCBI WGS metagenome assembly OIWT01 (sample SAMEA3888904, study PRJEB22519) | human gut metagenome | biome: human gut; feature: human-associated habitat; material: faeces | place: Denmark | collected 2009
AAAAATAACAGACACCATATTTAAAATTTTTAAAGCGGAAGATATATCTTTTTTCTTGCTAAGTAACAATAAAAATATACATCCTCCATCCAAATCTGCGACAGGCAAAAGATTTAGTACTCCTATACACACATTTTGAAAATATATTACACGAAAAACATCATATTCAAAATAAAAGTACAAAACTTTAAAAATAATCGATATCAAAAAATTAGTCAGAGAACCACTTAAAAGAATTTCAAGTTTATCTTCAAAATTATCATATTTAAGAAATATATCCGCACTGACACATCCCAGATTTATACCGTTAACTTTATAACCTTTTAACTTAACTGCCGCAATATGACCAAATTCATGCATCAAAGATGAAATAATTCCTATCATAACAAATCCGGTTTTATCCATGAAAACCATAAAAGTTAAAATTGCAAAAAAGTAAAAATCAAGTTTTACTTTACAACCTAAAATACTAAATTCTATTTCCCATCCTCCAATTCAGCATTATTCAAATCATAAACAATTCTGTGGGCAGCCTTCTTACCCGCACCCATAGCAAGTATTACCGTGGCAGCTCCTGTAACAGCATCTCCTCCGGCATAAACAAATTTGCGTGAAGTTTGCATGGTGTCGGAATTGACAGTTATTCTTCCATGAGAATCAAAATCAAGTCCTGATTCGGTACTCTTTATAATAGTATTTGGCGAATTTCCCACCGCAATCACGGCCGTATCTACCGAAATATTAAATTCACTACCCTCTATCGGAACAACAGACTTTCTCCCTGAAGAATCTTCTTGAGCTGTACGCATTTTTATACATTCTACCTTTGTTAATTTTCCGTTTTCACCCAAAAATCTTATGGGATTACTCAAAAATAAAAATTCTATTCCTTCTTCTTTTGCATGAAAGATTTCAGCTTTACGGGCAGGCATTTCAGTTTCGGTACGTCTGTACATTACTGTAACTTTTTCCGCTCCAAGTCTTTTTGCAACTCTGGCTGCGTCCATCGCAACATTTCCACCTCCGACTATAATTACATTTTTAGGTGGTACTATAGGTGTATCGTACTTCTCTTCCTGAGCATGCATAAGATTTACTCTTGTCAAAAATTCATTCGCACAGTAAATTCCCGAAAGCCCTTCTCCCGGAATATTCATAAATTTAGGCAATCCCGCTCCAGAAGAAATATAAACTGCACTATATCCTTCTTCAAAAAGAGAGTTTATTGAAATTGATTTTCCTACAACAACATTATTTACTATATCTACACCTTTATCTTTAAGATTTTCAAGTTCTCTGTTAAGAACTTTTCTCGGAAGCCTAAATTCAGGAATTCCATAAGCAAGAACTCCACCCGAAGTATGAAGTGCTTCAAATACAGTGACTTCACATCCAAGTTCAGCAAGTTCTGAAGCACACGTCAATCCCGACGGTCCCGAACCCACTACTGCAATTTTATGCACCTTTGCTTCAGAAATGCACTTTGTTTTTTGCTCTTTAGCTTTATTTTTATCTCGGCACTCATAATTTAAACTTTTATCTGCACAATAACGTTCCAAACTTCCAATGGCGACAGGTTCTCCTGTTTTCCCACGTACGCACATGGATTCGCACTGTTTTTCTTGAGGACACACACGACCACAGACGGCAGGAAAAATATTATTTTTCAATATAGTTTCATAAGCAGAATCTATATCACCGTTTTTTATAAATTTAATAAATTTGGGAATCTCAACTCCTACCGGACAACCCTTTACACATGGAGAATTTTTACAATTAAGACATCTTTCCGCTTCAAGTAAAGCAGATTTATCGTTCAATCCCAATTCCACTTCACAAAAATTTTTAATTCTTATCTCGGGCAAAAGCATAGGCATAATTTCTTTAACTTTACTTTTATTAAACATAATTATACACCCTTAAATAAATTACAATATTTTTCATAGGATTTTTTTTCAATATCAATGAACGTACGATTTCTTGTCATTACTTCATCAAAATCCACTTTATGACCATCAAAATCAGGACCATCCACACATGCAAATCTAACTTTGCCATCTACGGTTAAACGACATCCCCCACACATGCCTGTTCCATCAATCATAATCGAATTCATACTTACTATAGTTTTTATTCCGAATTTTTTTGTTATATCGCATACTGCTTTCATCATCGGAATAGGTCCTACCGCTATAATTAAATCATATTCCGTTGATTTTTTTAGTTTTTCTAAAAGAGCTTCGGTAACAAATCCTTTTTTTCCATTAGAACCATCATCAGTCATCACAAATAATTCGTCGGAAATATTTCTCATTTCGTCCTCAAGAATTATAAGATTTTTTGTTCGAAACCCTGAAATAATTATGGTTTCAGCTCCAGTATTTTTAATTTTTTTTGCTAACGGATATGCGATGGCACTTCCTACTCCACCCGATATAATCATAGCTTTTTTTAATCCTTCAATTTCTGATTTTTTTCCTAAAGGTCCAACCACATCAAGTAAGTATTCACCTTCCGATTTTTTATCGAGCTTAAGAGTTGTAGTACCTATCTTTTGATAAATTATATCGATGGTACCGTTTTTTTCATCATAATCAAAAATTGTAAGAGGAATTCTTTCACCAAATTCATCTACTCTTAAAATTATAAACTGACCCGGATTCGCATTTTTTGCAACATATGGAGCATATAAAGTCATTTGAGAAACGTATTCGTTCAGTATTTTTTTATTCAATATTTTAAACATGTCATATTCACCAACCCTAAAAAATAATATCAAAAATCAATTCGCTTTACTACAGGAAATAATCTCAAACATATTGACTTTTTCATAAACATGTCACTATTTTATCTTTTGATATATCTTTGACTTTCTCTTAATTTTATACTTCATTACATATAAAAAGCACTGTGAATATCACAATGCTTATATTTTAAATTTTAGAGCATACACCTCGGAATCGGATAATTACCAACTCCTCGCAATCCCGTATTTCTACTGTATATACTTCTGAAAAATATGTCCAATTCTTCACAACGTCTTTTTAAAAGTCCTTGATTACATTTTTTCTTAACATGATGATACCGTAAAAATTCCGATATAAATCTATTTCTATCTACATTATCAAGATTCTTTTCTCCGATTTTTTCAGAATATACTTTAAGATAATCGCCAAAGCAATATCCTACAATTCCATTTTGAGTTCTAACGTGATACCATTTTCCATTTTTTTTATTTTTATCCAGTAACTCCACTCTCGAATTATTTATGAGTGCACAAAGTTTTTTTGAAGAAGTACTCGGAGAAGAACGAACGTACAAACCATTCCCAGAATTCACAATTCCATACGGACGTTCAGCACCTCCTCTTGCGCAATCAAGCAATATGTTTCTAAGCTCATTTCCACTTTTAAATGCCCACGAACTTCCAAGATTATAAGAAAAACTCACTAAAGCATCGAATTGATTTTGTCGGCATTTTATATTATTTTGCATCAAAAATTTATTAATCAATTTTGTGCAATTTCCGCAACTTAAAAATCTGGATGCTAATGCCACTCCTTCCTCCCAACTTAAATTATCATAAAAAGGCTCAAACGGATGAATTTTTTTCCCACACCCTATTGTAAGTATCCCGGCACGATCTTTATAAACTTTAGAAACAAATCCCTCACATGAAACAATAAAATCTGAACATTTAGAACTTGCTCTTTTTTCAGAAAGAGTGGAATCCTGATTTTTATATTCGTTTGATATGTATATTTCGGAAATTCCTTCATGACAACTTTTCCACGAACCATTAATTTTTCCCAAAGCTTCTATTTTACACTCTCCACATTTAGGAATTTTAACTGATTGAGTCCAAATACAAAAATTTTTTTCATCTCTCTTATTTTTACACTGGATGGTCTGATTATATCCAGAAGCCTGTATATTAAATTTTACTTCACTTACATTTTTTGTCGCATAAGCCTTTATGTCAAAAGATTCATTGATTCCCGCAATATTCAATGATGTTATAACATTCTTAAAAGGTTCCGATTCTTTGACTTCCAGGCAACATGAGGATCTTTTTTTATTTCTTTTATCAACAGCAATTATATTTGTCTTGCCTATCGATTTTGCGTGAACCACACCCCAAGAATCAACTGCAGCTATATTAGTATCTTCAGATTTCCACTCTAAATATTGATCAGGAGTAGATGTACGATTCATAAGTACACTTTTTCCGACGGGAAGCGCATAATAATCTCTTGGAATGTCACCGGAAGCAATACAAATTTTACCGCTAAACTCTGACAAAATCACAGCTGCCATAACAATAAAAATTTTTACAATTTTATTTTTCAATTTAATATATGACATTTTTAACCAATTCCTCCCTTTTTTCGACAAAAAGTGCAACAAAACAACACTTCAAATTTCTCAATTCTACTTCTTTATTTACTTTATTCTTTTTTCTAAAAAAGCCAACTTCACACAGATACAAAACAAATCTGTAGCCATATCAAGTTCATTAGAATTCGGAAATGTAGGAGCCAAACGAATATGTGAATCTTCTTCATCAACACCGTAAGGAAATGCGGCTCCGGCACCTGTAAGAACAACTCCGGCTTCTCTGCACAATTCAACAGTACGTTTGGCACAGCCTTTTACTGTATTAACACTTATAAAATATCCCCCCAATGGGACATTCCATTTCAAAATCGGGTTTTCCCTAAATTTCTCATCAAGTTTATTTAAAACTGCATCAAATTTGGGTTTTAAAATTTCACGATGCTTTTTCATATGAGAAAATAATTCATATTTATTTTTTAAAAATTTAATATGCCTCATTTGATTTATTTTGTCAAATCCAACAGTTTTAATCGAATACATTTCTTTAAAATCTTTTAGATTGTTCCCTGCACATGCCATAAAAGCTATCCCTGATCCGGGAAAAGTTATTTTGGAAGTAGAATAAAAAACTATCGGCCTTTCTAAGGTACCTTGATTATTACATTCGGAAATTATATCGAGCAGCGGAACAGTATTTTCAGTAAGATCATGAACAAAATAAGCATTATCCCAAAATATCCTAAAATCAGGTGCAGCATATTTCAAACTTGCAAATCTTTTTACAGTTTTATCGGAATATGTAACTCCTCCGGGATTAGAATACTTAGGAACACACCATATTCCCTTAACTGATTTATCTTCGGAAACAATTCGTTCTATCAAATCCATATCAGGGCCTTCAGAATTCATAGGAATCGTAATAAGTTCTATGCCAAAATATTCAGCCATACGAAAATGTCTGTCATATCCGGGAGAAGGACATAAAAATTTTATTTTCCCCTGTTTACACCACGGTTCACAGCCTCCCGTACCATGAATCATAAAAAACGAAATTACATCAAACATCATACTAAGACTTGAGTTACCACCAACTATAAAATATTCACTCTTTATTCCGGTCACTTCAGAAATAAAATTTTTCATTTCCTGAAGTCCATCACACACTCCGTAATTTCTCACATCAATTCCGCTATCCGTTACAAAATCAGATTCACTGTTAACTACGTCCAGCAACTTCAGTGACAAATCAAGCTGTGCATTACTCGGTTTACCACGTGACATATCAAGTTTAATATGCTTTTTTTTAAAATTTTCATATTCTCTCAGAAGATTCTCGTACTCTTCAGAAAGTTCTTTATTATTAAGTTTTAAAAAATTTTTCACCAATTAAAACCACCTTCAGTATAATGATAGCAATAAGTACATTTAATTTCAACAAATATGTCGATTTAAAGGAGAAATTGCAATGATATCAAAAAGAATCGGAATAATCGGTGGAGATATGCGTCAATATTACCTGGCAAAAAGCCTGAAAGCAGATGGTCACGACGTGAAAATAACAGGTTTTGAAAATTTCACTACAGAAACAAGTTCTTTAAAAACATGCAATTTAAATGAAACTATAAATTTTTCCGATTACATAATTCTTCCGATTCCAGTATCACGTGACGGTATTTGTGTTAACGCACCGTTCTCCGAAAAAAAAATAACCATGGATAACGTTTTCGAACTCAAAAATAAAAAAATATTTGGCGGTACAATTTCTCCTGAACATTATACTAAATTTGATAAAAGTTTAAAAATATATGATTTTTATCGTGAAGATTTTATGATTTTAAACGCAGTACCAACCGCTGAAGGCGCTATAAAAGAAGCTTTTAAACACACAGATAAAACACTTTCTTCATGCAAATGCTTAGTTACCGGTTACGGAAAAATCGGAAAAGTTTTATGCCGACTTTTAAAAAATATTGGTGCCGAAGTAACTGCTGCCATGAGGTCAAACAAAGACTTTGCTTGGGCTTATACACAAGGAATTGAATCAGTAAACATCAATAAATTCGAAACTGATTACGACATAATTTTCAACACTGCACCAGTAATGATTTTTAACAAAAAAATTCTTGAAAAAGTTCCCAAACGTACTCTGATAATTGATTTGGCCTCCAAGCCCGGAGGAGTTGACAAAGTTTATGCTAAAAAACTTGAAATCAACTCAATCCAAGCCTTAGGGCTTCCGGGAAAATATTTTCCGAAAACTGCAGGAGAAATTATAAAAACCGTTATTTATAAAATTATCGAGGAGGAAAATTTATGAAAAAACTCACCGTGGGATTTGTAATGTGCGGTTCATTTTGCACACTATCAAAAGCAATAAATCAAATGGAAAAACTTTCTGAAACATACAATATAATTCCCATCATGTCGTACAACGTTTACAGTATGGATACAAAATTCGGAAAAGCTTCAGATTTTATAAAAAAAACAGAAGAAATTTGCAATAAAAAAATTATTAATACTATTCCCGACGCAGAACCGATTGGTCCCAAAAAATTAGCCGACATAGTACTCATTGCTCCGTGCTCCGGAAATACTTTGGCAAAACTTTCACATGGAATAACAGATACTCCCGCCATTATGGCCGTAAAATCACATTTAAGAATTAAGAGACCTGTTGTAATTGCACTGGCTACAAATGACGCTCTCGGTGCTTCCGCAAAAAATTTAGGTATGCTACTTAACACAAAAAATATATACTTTGTACCTATGAGCCAGGATGATTTTCAAAATAAACCAAATTCTATGGTGGCTGATTTTAATCTAATACCTCAAACTTTGGAAATGGCTTTAATAGGCAAACAAATTCAACCTATTTTCAAGTAATTTGAATTCTCGTTAATATTCCATATTAAATTTTTTCTGTTTTTGTGATATAATTATACTGGGTGACTTATAAAATTTCGGAGAATATAAAATGCAAAGAATAGACAAAATAAACTATTATTTAGACATTGCCGAAACTGTTTTGAAAAGAGGTTCGTGCATAAGAAGAAATTTTGGAGCAGTTATAGTGAACCACGACCAAATTATTTCTTCAGGGTATACCGGAGCTCCACGTGGAAGAAAAAATTGCATGGATATAAACTGTTGCATACGACAAAAATTTAACGTGCCACGAGGAGAACGATATGAAATGTGTCGTTCAGTTCATGCAGAAGCCAATGCTATAATTCATGCTTCTCGTGAAAAAATGTTGGGAAGTACACTGTATCTTGTAGGTAAAGAAGCAACCACTGCAAAATATGTTGAAAATGCTTCACCTTGTTCTATGTGTAAAAGGATGATTATAAATTCAGGAATCGAACAAGTTATTATACGTCGTAATAACGTTAAATTTGACATTGTACCCGTTACATACTGGATCGAACATGACGAATCTCTTGAAAACAGGCCCGGATATTGAAAAACAGCAGCAAAAGAAAGGATTTTTTTATTAAATGAAATTCCCTGAGCTTATTCACTTTAACAAAGATTATAAAATCGGACTCAGAGCAATAAAAACGGCTATTGCAGTTTCAATTTGCGCTCTGATTTCAATGTTCTTCAATCACGAAGATATTTTCTGTGCGTGTATAGCGTCTGTAATTTGTATGGAACAGACTTGTGAACAAACTATAGACACAGGTATAAATAGATTCATAGGCACTATGGTAGGAGGTATTATTGGTTACGCAGCCCTTGAATGTGCATGTGCGTTACCTTACTACGAATGGATAAGAATAATATTTTTACCACTTTGCATACTCGGTGTCGTTTATACCTGCAATATAATAAACAAAAAACCTGCCGTATCTATCGGTTGTGTTGTTGTAATAGTAATTTTGTCACGCTCCGGAGCAAGCACCAGCAGTACTCTCACATACGTTATCCAAAGAGTTAGCGATACACTGCTGGGAATATTTGTAGCTACAATAATTAACAAGTTTACTTTTAGGAAAAAAAGCGCAGTATAAAATGTGGTCTAAAAAGGAGGAGAACGTAATGAAAATGAAAAAAAAATACGCCTTTTCTGTTTTCGGAATATCATGTGTTATGCTTTTTGCAGTAGGAATTTACGGAGCAAAAATTATGGACAAGAACGGAACAAATCTAAAAGATCTTATCTTAAGTAATTTTTATAATATTGAAGTTTCACAAACAGAAAATGATAATCAAGACAACATAGATTTAAGTTTGGCAGCAGGAACCCCTTATGTTAAACCCACAACTGCCAGAAATTCAATAAATACTACCAGTGGTTACAGCGGACTTATATCCGATTCCGAGAGAAAATGTTATACTTTGATAAAAGCAAATGCGCATAAAATTTTGGATTCACAACCCAAACCCGGACTTTACTCGATTGAAGCGATAAAAATACTCGGTTGTCGACTTACTGCAATTCAAATCAAAAGAGTACTCTATGCCATACAAATCGATAACCCAGGTATGTTTTGGATATCCAGTACTTTTACTTATTGCTACTCCGGAAACAAAACCATTCTTAAATTAAATTCCAATTTTTCAAAAGAAAAACAACAAATTGCAATGAAAAATTTAACCAATAAAGTGAATACAATTCTGTCTCAAGCTCCCAAAAATGCCAGTGATTACGAAATGGAACTGTTTTTTCACGATTATATAATTAAAAATTGCAGATATCAAAAAATAACATCTTTCAAAAATATAAATTTCAACGTATTTACTTCCTATGGTTGCTTGGTAGAAAATTCAGCTGTCTGTGAAGGATATTCTAAAGCCATGCAACTCTTAATGAATTCTGTAGGAATAAGATGTGAAACTGTGGTAGGTTCCAGAGAAGATGAAGCTCATATGTGGAATATCGTAAAAATAAACGATAATTGGTATCACTTGGATGTAACATGGGACGGAGCAGGAAATTTCCAAAAATATAATTATTTTAATTTAACTGATGAAATGATAAAAAAAGATCATAAAATAAATCAAGAATTAAGTAATAATATTAATTTTGATAAAAATATTCGGTACAATTTCAAGATGCCCGTGTGTAATTTAACTGCCGAAAATTATTATGAAAAAAATGCAGTAAAAGTTCAAAACTTAAACTCTCAAGCTAATAATGCTATTATTAAAGAACTTATTAAATCTGCTTCTTCCAAAAACGAATATTTATATATCAAACTCGACAAAAACATATCACTCGAAAATGCAAAAAAATATTTATTTAGTCAAGCTTCTTATAAATTTTTTTCGTGCATAAAAAAAGCAAATCAATCTCTCCCCGTAAACAACAAAATGAATGAACAACAAGTACGCTACAGCGAAAATCATATTCAAAATGTATTAATTATTAAATTATCTTACAAAAATTAAGGAATATTTAAATGATAGACAAAAATAAAATACAATCTCTTACTTATGAACTACTAAAAGCAATCGGTGAAAATCCCGAACGTGAAGGTCTTAAAGAAACTCCACAAAGAATAGCTCAAATGTATGAAGAAATTTGCTCAGGATTACACAATTCACCCGACAATCTAATAAAACTGTTTACAGAAACTTCAAACATAAGCGGTCTGATTGAAATTAGAGATATACCGGTGTATTCAATTTGCGAACATCACCTTCTGCCGTTTACGGGAACCGCAAATATAAAATACATTCCTAAAAACGGAGTCATATTGGGCATATCCAAATTTGCCCGAATCGTAAATCATTTTGCACGAAAACCACAAGTTCAGGAACGTCTTACAAGTGAAATAGCTGAATTCTTATTTTCAAAATTAGATGCCAAAGGAGTAGAAGTTACAATTGAATGTACTCATATGTGCATGGTAATGCGTGGCGCAAAAGCTCTGGGTTCTACAACAAAAACCACTTCCATGTTCGGAAGTATGGAATAGGGTGATTTAACTGAATTTTTTTAATTTTAAAAATTATAATTTTAAGTTAGACAACAATTCTTACGTAATGGGAATTCTAAATCTAACTCCTGATTCTTTTTCTGACGGTGGAAAATGGAACGATTTCGAAACAGCTATACACCGAGCGACTGAAATTGAAGAACAAGGTGCTCATTTTTTAGATATCGGAGCTCAATCAACACGACCGGGATATATCACTGTAAGCGAAGAAGAGGAATGGGATAGATTAAAAAATGTCTTAAAGGTAATAAAAGATAAAGTAAAAATTCCTGTTTCCATCGATACGTTCTATCCCGAAATTGCTCGCAGAGCCATGGAGTATGGAGTTGACATCATTAATGATGTTACGGGATGCGAAAATCCAAAAATGTTTGAGGTAGCTTTTAAATATAACTGCGGAGTCATAATAAATCACAATTTTGGAAATTTAGAGATAAAATCTTTCTTTGAAAAAAAACTTTTAGAATCAATTCAATATGGATTAAAACCTCAACAAATTTGTTTTGATCCTGGAATAGGATTCAACAAAACTCGAAACCAAGATGCATATATACTAAAACATTTAAAAGAGATAAAAATTCCTCAAAATGCCATTTTGATAGGCGCTTCGAGAAAAAGGATAATCGGAGCTTGTTGTGGTAATCCACCACCGCAAAATAGAACCGCTGGAACTATCGCTGCTCACACCATAGCAGTATTAAACGGTGCAAATATAGTACGAGTTCACGACATAAAAGAAGCCGTCCAAGCTTTAAAAGTAACAAATTTTATAAATAATATAGTTTAACTTAACAGAAGGATTTTCATGAAAGAAATTATAATTAAAAATTTAAAAGTATTTGCTTACCATGGAGTTCATACTGAAGAAAAAATTGATGGTCAAAATTTTTACATTGACGCCGTTTACCAAACTGTAGAATCTTCAATTAAGCTCCATGATGACATAAAAAGTACGGTAAGTTATTCAGATATAATAAAATTTATTAAAAAAAATATGCTGGTTAAATCTTTTGATTTGATTGAAACAGCTGCAGATGATTTATGTGAAAAAATATTGAAAAATTTCCCTAAAATATTGAAAATTGAAATTATTCTCAAAAAGCCGGAAGCTCCTATAAATGAAATTTTTGATTATGTTGCAGTAAAAGTAAGCAAAAAAAGGAGTGACGGCATCTAATGAAAGAAGCTGTATTAGCACTTGGAAGCAATTTGGGAAACCGAATACTCAATATGGAAAAAGCATTACACTCAATTGAAAATATTCCTGAAACAAAAATTATAAAAATTTCTTCATTTTACGAAACTGAGCCATTTGGTGTAAAAGAAGAACAAAATAAATATATAAATTGTTGTGTAAAAATTTCAACCGGACTAAGTTCTGAAATTTTAATGGGATGTTGTTTGGGTATTGAGTCAGCCTTGGGAAGAGTAAGAAAATATAAATTTTCTCCTCGTACAATAGACATAGATATTTTGGCTTACGAGAATGAAGTGAAAAATAAAAAAAATCTAACTCTTCCCCACCCTGAAATGCTAAAACGTGCTTTTGTTTTAGTTCCTCTCAGAGAAGTATGTAATGGAACAGTATTTAAAAATATTGATTTTTCTGAAAGTATAAATAATTGTGATATTTATACAGTAAAAAAATTTTTAAAATAAAATATTTATAAAAAGCTTGACAATATTTACAATGTTTTATACAATCTTCATGTATTTAATTACAGAAAGGTTGTGTTTACCTGTGGGAAAATCAAGCACAATTGATATTAAAAATGTAATAGAAAACTTATCAGTACCCGAAAACATCATCAAGCAAGCTATAATGGATATGAAAGATGTAGATAAATTTATAATAAAATTTAGGGCTAAAAACTTGTCCAATATAAGTCGTAAAAGTGCTCCAGAAGTATACAAGGAAAAAATTGAATCAATCTGTGAAATAATTTATAACTCTCCAGTATTAGAACCGGAGAAAATATATCTTATTGCAAAAGAATGTAAGCCCACTGCTATAAGCAAAAATATATTCGCTAAACTTTATGAAGTAGTGCGCAATGTTTGCTGCAATGCTACTCTTAAAGAATTCGATATAATCAAAAAACTAAAACAAAAAATTCCTGAAATAGATGGAAATCCTCCCGAAGTTGTACCCGGTAGCGATGAAAAAACTTCTGAAACAAATAAAAAATCTAAATATACATCTGCTGAAAAGAAAGCAGCCGAAAAATACTTCAAAGAAATTAATAATGCTTACAATAATTATCTAAAATGTAAACCAGATGAAAAGATCATAGTGAAAAATCACTACGATCCAAAAAAATCTGAAGAACTCTACACATCAATTGGAGAAACATGCGAAAAACTAACATTACTTTACCAATACTATAAAGAAATAAAAAATTCAGAAAAATTGGAAGAATTTGCAGAAAAATCAAATAAAAATTTAGTAACATATATGAAGAAACCCATTCCTAGCTTAAATTCAGAAAAATTAGAAAAATATGCTGATGAAGGAATAGTTTTGCTATCTGAAAATGCCAATAATAACTATAAATCAACTATGGAAACTATTTTAAAAACCCACAAAGAACGTTATGAAAACCTATATCGTAACTTACACAACGTTAAAATAAAGATAAAAGGTGATAAACACGGAAAAACAGATAAAGAAAAATCCGGAACGAGAGAACTGAATATTACCTCAGCTGAACTCAAGAAAAACTTAAAAAAACTCAAACAATATAAAGATAATCTATGTAATTTGGAAAATTTTTCTAAAAGATTAATTAATATTAAACCTTCGTTTGAAAAAGAATTAAAATCTATTATGAGACAAATACGTACTAAAAAACATAAATACAGTATAAATTATTTATCAAATTTATGTAATGATATATCATATGAAATAAAATATGGACAAGCAGTACAAGGAAAGGGAAAAAATAAAAAAACTACGGACGTATTCGTTATTATCAAGTTAATAAACGATGATTTAGATATTTATTATAAAACTTTAACAAAATTAAACGATAAATTAATACATGGTAAAAGCATTGAAAATATAAAAAAATCATTAAATTCTCTTTCCGATTTAGTTCCTAGATTAAAAAAAGATGAATCAAAAATTAACAATCTAAATGGTCAAATAAATAGTATCGTATCTCTTGGAAATAATGACATTCAGCAAAGCAAATATATAGCAACAATAAATAGTTTTTTAAATAAAAACAGTGCACAAATTGATGATATAAATAAAAAATGTAATGAAATCGATAAGTACCTAAGCGAAATCGAAAAACAAAAATCGTCTTTAGGAATAAGTATTGCTATAATCAAATATGCATTTAAAATAGTACTAATGATTACAGCAGCGTTTACAAAAGGCTTACAATTGAATGTTGGCATAGATAATGCGGGAAAACTTTTTGCAAAAGGAGAGTTAGTCAGCATAGATAGAACACCTTTATTTGAAGTTTAGGTAATTGACTATAAACATGAAATAATGTAAAATAGATCCGTATAGTAGACTAAGTGACTGCGTGTACAGAATTGTACATGAGGAAAGTCCGAGCTCCACAGAGCAGGTTAACGGTTAACAACCGCCGAGGGCAACCTTAGGGAAAGTGCAACAGAAATATACCGCCCAATTTATTTTTGGGTAAGGATGGAAAGGCGAGGTAAGAGCTCACCGGCACACAAGAGATTGTGTGGCCCTGCAAACCCTAACCGGAGCAACACCCATTTTGGTAAAAATTATGCGTTTGCTCGACGCTTGATAAAGGGTGGCAACGAGCTACTGCGGCAACGCTTAGCCCAGATAGATAGTCACTCACGACAGAATTCGGCTTATCGGTTTACTATCCTTTACACGATGTGTTATTTATTTTTTGAGTAATACATCGTGTTTTTTTATGAATTTAAACACAAAAAATTCACATAATAACTAAAAGGAGGGATAGTATGGAAATTAAAGAAAAAGACACAGAAAAAATTTCAGGAGGCAAAGTCATAAAAGGCAAAGACGGAAAATTTTATATCACTGCTTCTTGGAATGAGATTGTAACAGATGAAAACGGAAAGTTACACATTGTCTTTCCACAAGAATTCACCACTGAAGATAAAGCTAAAGAAATGGAAAAAATCAGACGCGAAGAAGCTGCAAAACGAGCAATGAAATACGATACTTTTAGATTAAAAAATAACTCTAATGAATAAAAACAATCTTTGGAAATGTAAATTCAAAAACGCTGCCTACTAAAGCAGCGTTAATTTTATATTTTTATTCTAATCGAGAAGTAAAAAGTATTCCATCAAGATGATCTATTTCATGGCAAAAAGCTCTTGCTTTAAGCGAATACCCAGTGTATTCCATCATTTCTCCTTTTCGATTTTGAGCTCTAACTTTAACAAATTTAGGGCGAATAGTAATTCCATATTTACCGGGACAAGAAAGACACCCCTCTTGCTCTCTTTGTTCTCCACTAAACTCAATAATTTCCGGATTTACGAACTCAATATTTCCGTCCCCAACATTAATAACTGTTATACGCTTCAGTAAACCTACCTGAGGTGCAGCAAGACCTACTCCACCCGCATTTTTCATAGTTTCAAACATATCGTCGATTAAAATACTTAAACTTTCATCAAATTTTTCAACTTTCCTACACTTCTTATAGAGAAGTGGATCTGGTACCTTTATTATGTTCCTCAATGCCATTGGGATCACCTCACTGAAATTTATAATATCATCGTAACACAAACATACACTTCTTTCAACTTATGTTCGGTGGAGAACCTCCGTAACGTTTATACCAACATTCAGGCATTAACGGATTAGACGCTTTTTTTGCACTTTCTATTCCGTTTACAATTTTGCTTTCATTTTTACGAACTTTACGTGCTACCACTACTGTTCTAAACTCCGGAAATTCATAAGAACACGTGGATAAAGTCAAAAGTCTATCGTTTTTATTTATATTTACAGGAATGTCTATCAATGATCGTATTTTTATTTCTCTGGCAAATTCCAAAAATTTAGCAGTAGTATCAAACTCGGAAATCAAGTAATTAAAAATTTTTCCTTGTTCAGCCAAAGTGTTGGTCTTAAAGATTGAAACTATTTTCCACGATGCTTCTTCTTGGGGAGTATTAAATTCTATTACGGGATTTTGTTTATAAAATTCCACATCTGAAAATTTCATTAAATCAGCAAACATACTTCCATCTTTCATATGGTGACCATGCAATATAATGTTTTTCGCATTTATGGTATTTTCACACGTAGGATCTATAAAAATACTTCCGTAACGAGATTTTTGTTTTTTATAATTGTGATTTAAATAAAATTCCGATTTATCCGCACTGTACAAAACAGGATAATCTATTGCTGTACCACTTATAAATATCCATGCTTTTACATCTTTATTTATACTCAAAAGATATTTAAATTTATCTTCTTCTGTTTTTATTTCATCGTGATAGGCATTTTTTACTTCATTATCTGATTTATTTAAAAAGTATGGGTCGATAATAAAAAATTTAATAAGAATACCTGCACATATTAAAAAAATCAGCAAATATAAACAATACATAAACTTTTTTATATCAACCGCCTTCTTTCATAATAATCATATACTTTTTAAGGCAAATTTAAAACTTATACTATTACGATTTACATAAAAACAAGAAAGCCTATTAACGACTTTCTCATTTAATAAACCATACTATAATATTTAATCATCAAATTCGGAAAAATCATCTTCGGCTTCCTGCGTAGGTTTTGAATTTTCTGTTAACTTTTCCCCACATTTTGCGCAATATATCGAATCAACTTCGTTCTGACTTCCGCATGACTTACACAAAATTTTATTTTTAATAGACGCTATCTGCTTTTTCATTTCTTCTATTTGAAGAGTAATATTATCAATCTGAGCTATAGATGCATTTATACCCGCACGATTCTCTACATCATTCTTTTCACTTTCATAAACAATTTTTCCGAGATTTTCGAATTCTGATTTCAAATCATTTTTAAACTCAGCAAGCTTTATATTCAACTTCGAAACATCTACATATTGCCCGGCTTTTTCACCCAGAGCGCCTGCTGCAGCTTTTGCTTTTACAAAAATATCCTCAAATACTCCCATTATTATCCTCTCCTCAAAATTCTTACTTTTCATATATTATAACTAAAAAAACTTAAAATTACAATAATTTATCAAAATTTATTTTTTATACCATGTCGAAATAATTATATCACTATTTTATGTTTTCACATGCATTTTCGCCATAATTATTTTTTAATTTTTCTTTATTCAGCGAAGTAACATCTCCATGTCCGGGATAAACTATGTAATTTGCATTAAGGTTATATAATTTTTTGATAGATTCTTTCATATCACTCTTACTTCCTGTAAAAAAATCTGTACGTCCTGTACTTCCCTTGAATAAAGTATCACCTGAAAACATATGTTCTCCGATTAAATAACAAACACTTCCACGAGTATGACCCGGAGTATGAAGGACTTTTATAGAAAAATTACTTACCAAAATTATATCTTCATTTTTAAGACAAATGTCAGCTTTAAAAGCTTCTATACAAGTTTCTTTAAAAAACGTTGATAAATTGAGATTATTGTCAAATAAAAAATCTTTATCTTCGTAGAAAACAACTATTTTTGCTCCCGTAACTTTGCGCACATAATTTGACGAAAAAATGTGATCAAAGTGTCCGTGAGTTAATAATATCATTTTTATATCAAAATTTTTTATGTCCTTTTCAAGCTCAGGGCACATTCCTCCCGGATCTATTATAACAGAAGTATCATTGGATGTTTCCGTTACAATATAACAGTTAGTGAGAAGTTTCCCCACGACATATTTCTTTACGATAAGCAAAATTTCTCACACCCTTTTAACCGATGAAACACCGCTTATCCTGGCAAGATTGTTAGTTATAAATCTTAAATGTTCAAGATTTTTCACATTCAAATTTATAAATATTTCAATTTTATTATCTGGAATTGCCTTGGAATTAAAAGACTTTACCTTCAGATTCATGGCTGAGATTTTACGGGTAATATCAGTCAAAAGTTCTTCCCTATCGCACGCTTTTATCTCTATTGAAGTGTCGAAAGTAGATACAATTTTATCATCCCAGGAAACATGCACCCACCTTTTGGAATCATCATTCTCATACGGATTTTCTGGAACATTTTTACAATCGCATCTATGTACCGAAACTCCGTACCCTTTTGTTATGAACCCCACTATATTATCTCCGGGTAAAGGATTACAACATCGTGCCATTTTAACAAAACAGTTTTGCATATCTTCCACAATAATTCCTAAAAATTTTTTATTAGTATGTACCTCTCTGTGGTGTTCAGGAATAATTGCAGGTTGATTTTGTAAATTTAAGGAATTAATAGAATCTCTATTTTTCTTCATATATTCATTTTTCAACCTAGGCATAATACGCCAAAGCTGTATTCCGCCGTATCCAACTGCTGCAAAAAAATCTTCGAGAGTTGCACACTGATTCTTCCTCATTACAGGTGTTAAAAATTCAGAAAATTTGTTTTCAGATATAAATATTTTATTCTTTTTAAACTCAAGCTCAGTTTCAGCTTTTCCTTCAACAATATTTTCTTCACGTCGTTCTCTTTTAAACCATTGTCTGATTTTATTACGTGCTTCACTCGTTTTTACAATTCCAAGCCAATCTCTGCCCGGACCTTTTTTCGAGTCTTTTGTACTTATGATATCTACTATTTCTCCTGTTTTTAAAACGTAATTTAACGGAACTATTTTTTTATTGACTTTTGCACCTATCATATGGTTTCCGAGTTCAGTGTGAATCGCATACGCAAAATCTATTACCGTAGAACCTGTAGGAAGACTTATAACATCGCCCTTAGGAGTAAGGATAAATATCTCTTTTGGAACGAGATCTGACTTTATATTACCTATAACGTCTGTTACATCCTCTACATCACGATGATTATCCAAAAGTTTACGTACCCAAGAAAGAGATTCCGTCATGGAATCGTCCTTTTCTGTTATACCAAGCTTATATTTCCAATGCGCCGCTATACCATACTCTGCAGTTCGATGCATTTCCCAAGTACGCATTTGTATTTCGAAAGGTATGCCTTCTTTACTTAGAACTGTGGTGTGCAAGGATTGGTACATATTAGGTTTTGGAATAGATATGTAGTCTTTAAATCTACTTGGAATTGGTTGAAACATATCATGCACTATACCGAACACGTTATAGCAATCATTTACGGTATTAACTATTACTCTTACAGCATATATATCGTAAATTTGATCCATTGACTTGCCTTTGATAAATATTTTTTTGTATATCTCATTGGCACTTTTTACCCTACCTTCAATATACACATCAGGTATAAATTTTTGAAGTCTGTCCATTAATCTCTTTTTTATCAAATTGATGAATTTTTCTCTGTCTTCTTCTCTTAGCGCCAGAGAATTTTCTATTTCGGCATAGGCTATCGGATCCAAACATTTCAAAGAAATATCTTCAAGCTCATCTTTTATGGTTCTTATTCCCAACCTGTGAGCTATTGGAGCAAATACTTCCATATTTTGCAAGGATTTATCACGACGTTTTTGTATATCCATGCATTCTATAGTACGCATATTTTGAAGTCTGTCGGCAAGCTTAATCATTATTACTCTTATATCGTGCGACATTGCCAAAAGCATTTTGCGTATATTTTCGGCTTGCTGCTCTTCTCGAGACGAAGATGGTATTTTTTTTAATTTTGTAACTCCATCCACAAGTACCGATATTTCTTCACCGAACATATCTCGTATATCTTTTTGTGTTAACTCTGTATCTTCAACAACATCATGAAGAAGAGCAGCAGCTATAGAGGGAGTATCCATACCCAACTCTACCAAAATGTAGGCTACGGAAACGGGATGAAGAATATAATCCACTCCGGAAATTCGTTTTTGTCCGTAGTGAGCTTTATATGCTGCCTGATATGCTTTGTCTATTACCTTTAAATCGTAGTTCTTACCGCTCTGATTTATAAGATTCAATAATTCGCTATACGTATTATAATTAAGTCCTACTGACATTCTCATTCCCCTTTTCGTTTTTTATGAAATTCAGAATACGAGAATCACTGATTTTTACTTTTCCTTCAACGTTATTTACAATTATTTTATACTCATCTGCATTTCTTAATATTCTAACTAAACCAAGTTCTTCCATTACGTCTAAAACAATGTAAATCAAAAATAAGTTCTTACTGTTATTAAACAACCTTTTATTTATTAAATCAACCCTTACGGATTTATTTTTTAATATCTTAATATATTGATATATTTTTATAAAATCTTCACGAACAGGAATAATGTCTTCTAATTCAAGATTTATAGTTCTATCTCTTTTGAAAGACTCATATAAACTTTTTTCATTCATAATTTTTTTCAAATCACTGCCTGCAATTCTTAAATCAACAATGTAACACGAAACTCCTATTACACCCATATATTCATTCTTATGAACAGTAACAGCAATATCCAACATCTCTCCTTCACAAAACAGAAAATCTTCGATGGTTTTATTAAAATAAAGTGCAGATATTTCAAATCCTTGTTTTTCAAAGATAAGTTTTAAATGCTTTCCTTTACCTATAGGAACTATCTTTTTCAATTTTACTTCGAAAATACCGAATATCGGTTCAGAATTTCCTGCTCCGTAAGGTTGTAAAATTTTAAGATCTTCCAGAACATCACACGAAATTTGAGTAGGTTCCAACTCAAAATCAATTAAAAGATTTGCATATGGTATATGATAATTTTCTGAATCTTTTCTTAGAGATTCTTTAAATAATTCCAAATTTGAGGTACTAATACTAAATCCTGCAGCCATGGGATGTCCACCGAATCGAGTAAGCCACTTGGAATTTCTAAGCAAAGCCTCATATATTGAAAATCCTTCTACACTTCTACAAGAAGCACGAGATATTTCATCTTCAATAGTTATAAGTATACAAGGTTTTCCGTATTTTTGAGTAATTTTGGATGCAACTATTCCCAATACACCATGATTCCAATTTTCTCCTTCGGCAATTATAATTTTTTCATATTTTCTAAAAGGTTCTTCGGAAAGAATACGTTCAACATCATCTAAAATCTTATTTTCCGTAATTTTTCTCAAATCATTTAATTTACACACTTCTTTTGACATTTCATCTGCTTCATGTAAATTTTCACATAATAAAAGTCTAAGCGCAAGATTTGCATTTTCCATTCTCCCACAAGCATTTATGCGTGGTACAATTCCGAAAGCAACAGAAATTGAATCGAGCTCTTTTCCCAACAAATTCGAACATTTAAGTAAAGATACTATCCCCGCTTTTTTTGAATTAGGAATACTTTTCAGACCATAGTTTATTATATCTTTTGTTTCTCCAAAAAGTTCTATTGAATCACCTATTGTTCCTATCGTCACAAATTCAGAATATTTTTTCAAAAGTTCTTCAGTATCCATTTTATCTTTTTCAAGAGCTTGTACAACTTTAAACGCTACTCCAACACCTGCAAAATTTTTATTTTTTAAATTTATACACTCTTTTCGATAAGGATTCACTACAGCACATGCACACGGAAGTTCTTCACGAACTCTATGATGGTCAGTTACAGCTACGTCTATATTAAGAGATTTTGCATACTCAATTTCATCAAATGCTGAAATACCATTGTCTACGGTAATTATCAACTTTGTTTCACAACTATTTATAAAATCCAAGGCATTCTTATTGAGACCATAACCATCTTTATTTCTTTCAGGAATATAACAAAAAACGTTCGCTCCTCTTTCAAAAAGATAACTGTACAAAAGCGCTGAAGATGTTATCCCATCAGCATCATAATCTCCATAGATGCAAATTTTTTCACCACTTTTAATTGCTTTTTCAATTCTATCAACAATTTTATCCATATCAGTAATATCAAAAATGTCATCTTTTTCCGCTTTCATTAAAAAATTTTCGATATCACTCTCATTGCAATATCCTCGAGAATAAAGCACCGCTGCAGCAAGATAAGGTATATTGTATTTCTGGCAATATTTCGATACTTTTTCTTCGTCAATTTCTTTAATTATCCATTCGCAAATACTCAATTATATTCACCGCTTTTTCAATAAATCTTTTATAACTTCACTCGCTAAAATCATTCCCGCTACAGGAGGCACGAAAGATATACTTGAATTTACACGCTTGGGATTAGTTATTTCACATGAAAAATTTTTGTCAATTTCATGAGGTATGTATAGAGGTTTTTCTTTTGAATATACAACTTTCAAACTTTCTATATTTCTCTTTTTTAATTCTCTCCTCATAACTCGTGCCAAAGGACAAACTGAAGTACTATATATATCTGCAACTTCAAAATCACAAGGATTCAATTTATTTCCCGTTCCCATACTACTTATTATGTTTACTTCAGAACTTTTCGCTTTTTCAATAAGTAAAATTTTAGAAGATATGGTATCAATTGCATCAATTACATAATCATATTCAGAAAAATCATAATTAAATTCATTGCTCCTATCAAAAAAACATTTATGTGCAATAACTTTCGCATTAGGATTAATATTATTTATTCTACTACGCATAACTTCAGATTTAAATTTTCCTATTGTAGATGTGTCAGCTATAATTTGTCTGTTGATATTAGTCACATCTACCGTATCTGCGTCAAAAAGTTCTATATTTTCTACACCCGAACGAGCAATTGCTTCTGCTGCAAATGAACCCACTCCGCCTATTCCGAATATTGCAATTTTAGATTTTTTTAATTTTTCAAAAGATTCATCACCTATAAGTAATCGTGTTCGATAAAAAGAATTATCTATTTTAATCATTCCTTTCAAAAGAAAAACCGGATAAATCAATTATCTGATTTTCCGGCATAAATATCAATTGTAAAATTAAATTCTAAAAACTACATTTTCTTTTTTAAATATTCTAAGAGTAATACTTAGCAAAATACTTATATAAGCCACGAGCCACAGAAGTACTATTGCCACATGAACCGCATTTACTGCTCCAGATAAAATTTCTTTTATTATACAAATCACATTGTATATGGGTATACATAGATCCACCAATCCAATACGACTTATATCAAGCGTATAAGTGAAAAACGTAGGAACAATACACACAAGAGATACAGGCATTAAATAGGTCTGAGCTTCCTTATAAGATTTTGCATAAACACCTATCATCAAATTTAGTGCAGAGAAAAACATCGATATAAAAACAGTCATTACAAAAAGCGATACCATTCCGAAAGTTGAAATATTTGGCAAATCAGAGCTTGCTGACAGTACTAAATAACCCCACAGTCCTATTACAGTAAATAATCCGCTTGTAATTCCCATTAATGTGGTTGCGAAAAGTTTTCCCAACAAAATACCGGTTCTATCCGCACACGTTGACAAAAGAGGTTCAAGAGTGCCACGTTCTTTTTCTCCTGCACTAAGTTCAGCAGCAGTTCCTGAAGAACCCATACAACAATATAGTATAAGCATCATCGGAACAAGCATACTAAAGTATAAGGAACTTGTGTCTATTTTGGGAACTCCTTCGGCTTGACTTAAATCAACTTTAAAATTCATTGAACGTCTAAGTTCTTCAACGCTTTTGAATTCATAACTGGAAACTAAATATTTGTAGGCACTTTCATACTGCGCCACACTTGCCATAGACATAACCGAATTTATGGAAGATTCGTTATATTTTACTTCAAGATTAAATGCTTCTTTTTTTACAATCTTTTCATCTATGTCTTTGCTCGCCGTTATATATGCAGATATCGTACCGGAATCAAGAGCCCTTTGAGGATTATCAACATCAATTACCGTAATAACATCTTGAGCATTCAAAAAATCATATAATGAATTGTCTTTATTGTTCATAGCAACATTGACATTTTCAGCAGTTTGACCCTGCATGCCTTTCATAGAAAAGTCAATTATAAACAGCATTGAAGGAACCAAAAATAGCGGTAAAAGTAATCCGAATATAAAAGTTTTTTTATCACGAATTATGCATTTTAACTCTTTCCAAAAAACAATTAAAGCCTGTTTAAACATTTTCATCACCGTCACAAACCAAATTAAATAAAATATCATTAATTTCACGTTCGGTATATTTTTGACGATATTCCGAAACATCAAATGATTTTACTATTACTCCTTTATGTATAACCACCATTCTGTCAGAGTAATTTTTTATGTTCTCCATCGAATGACTCGAGAAAATTATTGATTTACCTTCGTTTTTACAGGATTCCATAAAATCAAAAACTATCTTTGCAGCTTTAAAATCCAGTCCGGAATCCGGTTCATCAAAAAGCATTACCGTAGGGTCATGAACTATTGAACGAGCTATAGATATCTTCTGTTTCATACCTTTAGAAAATGTCCCAACCTGCTTGTCTGCATAATCCCCAAAAGAAAATCTTTCCATAAGGTAATTTATACGATTATTGCAATCTTCTTTGCTCATTCCATTAAGCATTGCAAAGTATTCTATATTTTCTCTTGCAGTAAGACGTTCATAAAGACCGACTTCACTTCCAAACAATATCCCTATAGACTTTCTTACTTCTTTGGAATCTTGAACTATATCGTAACCATTTACTTTAGCAGTTCCGCTCGTAGGCAAAAGCATCGTACTTATGATTCTCAAAAGCGTTGATTTTCCTGCTCCGTTTTCTCCCAAAAGTCCTACTATTTCACCGTCGTTTACGTCAAAGCTCACATCAGTGAGAGCATCTGTTTTATTGAATTTTTTTGATATATTGAGTATATTTATCATTTATCAGATCACCTCGTGATATTGTCATTTTCACCAATCGTATATGTATTAATTGTATCAAATTTATAAATATTTGTCAAGTTGATAAAATGTGTTAAAATATAATGATATGAAAAATATTTTTCAACAAGGATGATTAAAATGAATTTTAAAATAGAATCCGATTATAAATTGTACGGAGATCAAAAAAATGCTGTAGAGTCCTTATCTCAGGGAATAAAAAACGGAGATAAAGAACAAACTTTACTCGGAGTTACAGGTTCGGGAAAAACTTTTACTATGGCCAATATAATCGAACGCGTACAAAAACCAACTCTCGTATTGGCACACAACAAAACACTCGCAGCTCAACTGTGTTCGGAGTTTAAAACATTTTTCCCTCACAATGCTGTGGAATATTTTGTAAGTTACTACGATTACTATCAACCTGAGTCATATATAGCCGCAACCGATACTTATATAGAAAAAGATTCTTCCATCAACGATGAAATAGATAAACTTCGACACTCAGCCACCTCTGCACTCTCTGAGAGAAAAGATGTTATTATAGTTGCAAGCATATCTTGTATTTACAGTTTAGGAAACCCAATAGATTATAAAACCATGGTAATTTCACTGCGTCCCGATACAGAAAAAAGCCGAGATGAATTAATAAAAAAACTTGTTGAACTTCAATACGAAAGAAATGATGTTAATTTTACAAGAAACAAATTCCGAGTAAGAGGAGATACCGTTGAAATATTTCCCGCAGCTTCTTCGGGAAGTGCGATACGAGTAGAATTTTTTGGTGATTATATAGACCGAATTTGCCAAGTAAATCCTCTTACAGGTGAAATTACAGCAATTTTAAAGCACGCTGCAATATATCCGGCTTCACACTATATCGTTCCAAAAGAAAAGCTTATGAAATCCATTGAAGAATTAAAAGATGAAATGCATCAAAGAGTTAAGTATTTCAGAGAAAATGGCAAACTCATAGAAGCTCAAAGAATTGAACAAAGAGTAAATTATGATATCGAAATGCTTGAAGAAATAGGTTTTTGCAAGGGAATAGAAAATTATTCACGAGTACTTTCGGGACGTCCTGCGGGAAGCACTCCTTTTACGCTTTTTGATTATTTCCCCAAGGACTTTCTGATGTTTATTGATGAATCGCATGTCACGCTTCCTCAAGCAAGAGCTATGTACGCTGGAGACAAATCAAGAAAAGAAAATTTAATAGAATACGGATTCAGATTACCTTCCGCATATGACAATAGACCAATGACCTTCGACGAATTTTATTCAAAAATAAATCAAGTTATATTCGTAAGTGCAACGCCGGGAGATTTCGAACTTGAAAAAAGTCAAAATGTAGTTGAGCAGGTAATACGTCCGACCGGACTGCTCGATCCGAAAATTTCAGTACGACCAATTTCAGGACAAATAGATGATTTAATACACGAAATAAATGTAAGAACAGAAAAAAAAGAAAGAGTACTTGTAACAACTTTAACCAAAAAAATGGCCGAAGACCTCACCTCTTATTTGAAAGACGCAGGTATAAAAGTCACCTATATGCACAGTGATATAGATACTATGGAACGAATGGAAATTGTACGTGATTTACGTTTAGGTAAAGTGGATGTCCTTGTAGGAATCAATCTTTTGCGTGAAGGACTCGATATTCCTGAAGTTTCACTTGTAGCTATACTGGATGCGGACAAAGAAGGTTTTTTACGTTCCGAACGTTCTTTAATCCAAACTATAGGAAGAGCAGCTCGAAATGCAAATGGACAAGTTATAATGTACGCAGACGAAATTACTCCCTCAATGGAAATAGCCATAAAAGAAACCGAAAGAAGAAGAAAAATTCAATCCGAATACAATACAAAGCACGGTATTACACCCAAAACAATTGTCAAAAAAATTTCAGATATTATTGAAATATCCAGCAAAGACTTAAAAAATCAAAAAAATTCCTATAAGATAGTCGATAAACGTGAAAAAGAAAAAATAATAAAAGAACTCACAAAAGAAATGAAAACAGCCGCACAAATGCTGGAATTTGAGCACGCTGCATTTCTTCGTGATGAAATTCAAAAAATACAAAATTCATAAAAAAAGGAAGCGTGTATTATGCCACAAGATATAATAATAAAAGGAGCAAAAGAACACAATCTTAAAAACGTAAATTTAACTGTTCCAAGGGATAAACTCGTAGTCTTTACAGGTCTCTCTGGTTCAGGAAAATCTTCTCTTGCATTCGATACTATATACGCAGAAGGTCAAAGGCGATATATGGAATCGCTTTCTTCATACGCAAGACAATTTTTGGGACAAATGAATAAACCTGACGTCGAAAGTATAGAGGGCCTTTCACCGGCAATTTCAATAGACCAGAAAACTACTTCCAAAAATCCACGTTCAACCGTCGGAACAGTAACTGAAATCTATGATTATCTTCGACTCTTGTATGCAAGAATCGGAGTGCCACATTGTCCAACTTGTAATAGAGAAATTACTCATCAAACAATTGACCAAATTACCGATAAAATAATGGCACTGGGTGAAAATGTAAAAATTCAAATTCTTTCCCCTATTGTTCGTGGCAAAAAAGGTGAACACTCGAAAGAATTGGAAAATTTGAAAAAAAACGGATTCGTCAGAGCACGTATTGACGGAGAAATTCATGATTTATCCGAAAATATAAGTCTCTCAAAAAATCAAAAACATAGCATTGATGCAATAGTTGATAGGATAGTAATTAAAAAAGAAGTTAAGTCCCGAATTTCTGAAGCTGTAGAATCAGCATGTGATTTGTCAGGTGGAATAGTTACCGTAAACGTAAATATGGAAAAAGATATATTATTTTCAAAAAATTATGCCTGCCCGATACACAATATTTCCATAGAGGAATTATCACCGAGAATGTTTTCATTTAACAGCCCTTTCGGTGCATGTAAAAAATGTACCGGCCTTGGCGTTTTCATGAAAGTAGATCCGAATTTAGTTGTTCCAGACAAAAATAAGTCAATTCATGAAGGTGGAATAAAAGGCAGCGGGTGGTCTATGGAAGGAAATTCAATTGCAAACATGTATTTTGATGCTCTTGCAAAAAAATATAAATTTTCTCTTGATACTCCGATCAAAGATTTGGCCGAAAATATATTAAACATAATACTTTACGGTACAAACGGAGAAAAACTCGATCTAATAAGAAAAACTTCTTACGGAGAATCCAAATATAAAAATTCCTTTGAAGGCATTATACCCAATCTTGAAAGAAGATTTCGAGAAACCGGGAGTAATTGGATTAAACAAGAAATAGAATCATTTATGAATGAAATTCCATGCGACGAATGTAAAGGTAAACGCCTTTCCCATGCAGCTCTCGGAGTCACTGTGGAAAATATAAATATTTCAGATTTGTGTGAAAAATCGGTCAAAGAATTACTTAAATTCATAAAATCAATTAAATTGAGCGAAAAGGATTTGCTCATTGCGTCTCCTATATTAAAAGAAATAAATAACAGACTTCAATTTTTACAAAATGTAGGCCTTGAATATTTAACCCTCTCACGCAGTTCAGGAACACTTTCAGGTGGAGAAAGTCAAAGAATACGTCTTGCAACTCAAATAGGTTCAGCACTAATGGGTGTTTTATATGTTCTTGATGAACCAAGCATAGGACTTCATCAACGTGATAACGATAAACTTATCGATGCCTTGAAAAATCTCAGAGATGCAGGAAACAGCGTAATTGTGGTTGAACATGACGAAGATACAATGTATGCTGCGGACTATATTGTCGACGTTGGTCCGGGTTCGGGTATAAATGGAGGTCAAATAGTCTGTGCAGGCACTGTTGAAGATATAAAAAATTGTAAAAACTCTATAACAGGTCAGTATTTGAGTCATAAAAAATTTATTCCCGTCCCCGAAACTCGAAGAAAAGGCACAGGAAAATATTTGGAAATCATAGAAGCAAAAGAACATAACCTTAAAAATTTAAATGTCTCTATACCTCTCGGAACCATCACGGGTGTAACCGGTGTATCGGGTTCGGGAAAGTCAACACTTGTAAACGAAATTATTTACAAAAAACTTTCTTCAGTGCTTAATCGAGCAAAAAATATTCCGGGAAAACACAAAGAAATTCGAGGAATTGAAAATTTAGACAAGGTTATTGATATAAGTCAATCTCCGATAGGAAGAACTCCTCGTTCAAATCCTGCAACCTACACCGGAGTATTTACCGACATACGAGAGTTATTTGCTTCAACAAACGACGCAAAATCAAAAGGTTTTAAAAGCGGAAGATTTTCTTTCAATGTGAAAGGTGGACGTTGTGAAGCATGTCAAGGCGATGGAATAATAAAAATAGAAATGCATTTTCTTTCGGATATATATGTTCCATGCGAAGTATGCAAAGGAAAACGTTACAGCAGAGAAACTTTATCAGTCGAATATAAGGGTAAAAACATAAGCGATGTTTTGAATATGACTGTCGATGAAGCGTATGAATTTTTTGAAAATATTCCAAAAATAAAAACAAAATTGAACACCCTTAAAGAAGTAGGACTTGGTTATGTAAAACTCGGTCAACCTGCAACAACTCTTTCCGGTGGAGAAGCTCAAAGAGTAAAACTCGCAACCGAATTATCAAAAAGAGCTACGGGAAAAACTCTTTACATTCTTGATGAACCTTCAACCGGACTTCATACCGCCGACGTACACAGACTTACTGAAGTTCTTCAAAAACTCGTAAAATCAGGAAATACAATAATAATAATCGAACACAATCTCGATTTAATAAAAATTTGTGACTACTTAATAGATTTGGGGCCGGAAGGAGGAGAAAACGGCGGACAAATCGTGGCACAAGGCACACCTGAAGAAGTAGCCGAAAATAAAAATTCTTACACAGGAAATTATCTCAAGAAAATACTATAAATATTGACTTTTTTAACAATTATGCTAAGATGTATTCGAATATTTTGAAAGGAGGAAAAATAGTGTCGCGAAAAAAATTAAAGTTACTCGGTAAATCTCAAATAAGAAATAACCTATCCACACTGTTTGTGTTTTATATCCTATCTATTGCTATGAGGGGAACTTTTATTGGATTTCGTGTAGTTTTTTCAAATTTGTGGATGTGGAAAACAAATTCGAACTACCTTTATTCATTCCCATCTGATTTTACCATTCAATACGGAGTTGCGCTAATACCAAGTATCCTTTTATTAGTTTTTTATTCACCTATGCAATTCTCGATTAGTAATACCTATCTTGAACTTAGTAAAGGTAAAAAAATAAATTTAAATATGATTGGAACTGGATATACTCAAGCCTGGGGAAAATCCATATTATTAAACATTTTAATTGGGGTATTTACATTTTTATGGAGTTTACTATTCATTATTCCTGGAATTATTAAATCATATTCATACAGATTATCTTTCTTTATATTGGTCGATAATCCTGAACTAAGTGCAAATGAAGCTTTAAGAAAAAGCAACGAAATGATGAAAGGTCATAAATGGGATTTATTTGTATTGGATATTTCGTTCATATGGTGGTACATTTTGATAATTATTACATTTGGAATAGCTTCAGTTTATGTTGCACCATATATAAATGCAACAATGACTAATTTTTATCAAAGTCTAAAAAATGATTAAACCCTCTCTCTTTGACACAAATTTGTCAAGGAGATTTTTTTTAATAAAAAATAATTAGTCAATTAATTATGTATTTTTTAAAAATTCAAACAATGATAACATAACAAATAAAAACACAAAAGCAAAACAAAACTGCAAATATGTTAAACATTCATCAATTATACAACAAACAACACTTCCTTTTGCGACTTTAATTTCGCCAATATACTTGAGGAAGTGTTGTTTTAATTAACATAGTTTTATTTTAAGAATCCAAATCATTTTTTGTTTGATTGACAGTCCCTCGAGGATGGTGAGGAGGTGCATAAACCGAATACAATTTAAGTGGTACTTTGCCTACATTTATAACATTATGCCAAATTCCTGCAGGTACAAAAACAGCAAAACCATTTTTTACGTTTTGTCTGAAATTCAAATTTTCTCTTGATTTACCCATAAAAACTTGACCCATTCCGCTTTCTATTCTAAAAAACTGATCAGTTTCCGGATGAACTTCTAACCCTATACTTGAAGACGGCTCTATACTCATCAATGTTACTTGCATATAAGTACCAGTCCATAAGGTTGTTCTAAAATTTTTATTTTGTTCTGTAATTTTTTCAATATTAACTACAAATGGGTCATTTCCATAATCATTTGTAATTGAAAATTGATTGTTTCGATTGTTTCTGTAATTGTTTCTCATAAATATCCCCCTGAGCTAAATATTCTATATATAATTTATGTTCAAGAAAAAAATATATGAGAATTTAAATTTTATTCACAATAATTCAAATTACTGACTTGCCAATTTTCAAGTACACTTAACATATCCTTGGCATAAAATCGAGCTTTTAATAAATCGTGATTTTTATAATTTCCACATTCTCTTTTAGATGCACCAGGTATACTGCCTTCAAATTCAGAAATAAAATTCAAAGCATTTTTCACTAAACTTATAGCAATTTCTTGAGATAAATCTCTAATTAATAGATAAAATCCCGTACGACATCCCATTGGACCAACATAAATAATATTCTTTGCATATTTACTATTTCGTAAATATGTGGCAAAAATATGCTCAAAAGTATGCAAACCAGCATTCTCTAAATATGGTGGAGTATTAGGTTTAACCATTCGGATATCGTAAGTCGTTATGTCATCATCTATTCTTGATACGTACATTCCTTTTTCGAGTTTATCATGATTAATTTCAAAACTTTTTATTTTTTTCATATTTAATTACTCTTTTCCAAAATAAAATTGTCCTATGCTATAAAAACATAGAACAACACAAATATACCTAAACATAAATTAGTCGCTTGTGTAAGGCAACAAAGCTAAGTAACGAGCACGTTTGATAGCCACTGTGAGTTTACGTTGATGTTCTGCACATGTACCAGTAACTCTACGGGGCAATATTTTTGCTCTGTCAGAAATAAAACGTCTCAATTTTGCACAATCTTTATAATCTATACTTTTAAGAGCTTTATCTACACAAAAACTGCATACTTTCCTTCTGGCTCTACGCATATTGCGATTGTCACGTCTCTCAGTTCTTTCTTGTTTTTCTGCCACTGCAAATTCCTCCTTTTCCCTCTTTATACCAAACTAAAACGGTAAATCATCATCAGATTCAATAGTCTGGAAATCTTCATTGTTTCCACTTGAATAGGAACCGCTATCTACAATCGTCGCAGAGGAACCATTCGATTCAAAAGAACTTTCCGAAGCACTTTTCTTAGATTCGGCAAACTGAGCATCTTTTGCAACAACTTCAAATGCTTTACGTTTATTTCCGTCTTTATCTTGATATGTTCTCGTCTGAATTGAACCCTCGATAGCTATAAGTTGACCTTTTGTGAAATATTTGCATACAAACTCAGCTGTATTTCTCCAAGCAACTATATCTATGAAATCTGTTTGTCTCTCTTCTCCCGGACGCGCAAACCTGCGGTTTACTGCAATCGTAAAAGATGTAACGGCAACATCGTTAGGCGTATGTCTAAGTTCAGGATCCGCTGTCAGTCTTCCTGTCAATACCACCACATTTAACATTACTGTTCCACTTCCTATTCTGATTCTTTTTTAACAATCATTGTTCTTAACACACCATCTGTTATACGGCTTACACGGTCAAGTTCTTTCGGGAATTCCGAACCACTGTTGAATTCGAATAGGACATATTCGCCCTCAGACTCCTTATTGATCAAATAAGCAAGTTTTCTTTTTCCCAAACTATTCATGTTGGTAAGCTCAGCGTGTGACTCAATCAAATTTTTGAATTTGCTTACTATCTCTTCGGTCTTTTCTCCGACCTTTACAGATACTACTAACACAAATTCATAAGAATGCTTTAATTCAACCATGTCTCATGGCACCTCCTTCTGGACTTATGATCTTATCATATAAATAAGATAAGGACTGGGTTTCAAAATAAACCTCAATAATTCTATCATTTCAAAACAAATAAGTCAATATAAAATATATTAAGAAAATATTTTTATTTTTTTAAATTATCTTGACTTTTTTAAAAAATATAGTAATATAAATTTAAAGTAAAAATAAATTAAATTTAATTTAATGCTATGGGTTGATAAATAAAATGCACAAACTAAAATTAAAACTAAAATTAATCTTTCAAATAATTTTCTTTTTGCTAATTTGTTCGTCAATAAGCAGTAATTTACTGTATTGTAGAGCTAATAAACATAAACAAGTTTCAACGACATCTACTCCAACAGAAGAAAAACATTTAACAGATTTAATAGAAACTAATGAACCAGATTTGTCAGCAGTAGAAACTCATCTAAAAAAAATTATTTTCAATGGAGGAAGTGGAGGAAAGTACGCTAGTTTAAGTAGTGTTCCAGGAAATGAAAGACATCACCTAATTTCTTCAAGTTTTTGCAAACGTCATCATGTTTACGTGTCAAGGCATGAAGCTCCTGCTATAAGCATTCCAAAAGATTTACATTATAAAACAGGAAGCCATCCAAAATCTGGATATAATTCTTTATATCACGACTTAGAAGAATATATATATAACAAAACAAATAGTCTCAGAATGGTTTGTTTATTAGGTATAAGAGATTTTATGCGTGTATTAAAAGATGAAGGAAAATGTTCAGAAAATCCAAAAGCAATTATGCCAATGTCACCCATAAAAAGAGCAAGAGAAGAATCCGTTCTTGCTTCTGCAAAAAAAGCAAAAAGATCCAGAAGATTTGCAGAATGTGACCATCCCTCATCTCCATATGCTACAAGATTTACTGATACCCCAAAGGTTGATTATCAAATTTTTTGGCACTCCATGATAGACGCTTCTGACATCGAAACATCTGATGATATAAAGCTAAACGACCTCATTAACAGTTTTTTTAAAGATTTAATTGAAAAACCCCAAAAATTATAAACTAAAACTCACATTTAAAAAATTATTAATTGCTATTTTTAGGTAATTTTATTTTCTTAAAGTTATCTGCTAATTTTAATTTAAATACTAATCTTAAAAAACTAGCAAATAGTAGTAAATATCCCCAGCGTAAACGCTGGGGAAAAGTCCTTTAATAAACAAAATTTTTGTTATCTTGCTACTAAACTACATTCTCACTTTATACTTAAGAATTTTAATATTTTGAGAATTTTTAAATAAATTTTTTGACCAAAGCAAAACCACTTTTACACTGTTTAAACTTAAATTAATTTTACGACCCACTGCACATAACAACTACGTTCTATCTAAATACACTATTAAATTCCGACATATCAATAAATTTATATCTCTTTAAAAAAGGTTGGACTAAATTTAAAATTGCATGTACTCCATTAATTGTGTAACTTTCAACATACAGAACCATGACAGGGTCATGTATACTTTTACGCAACAATATCCATCCATTTTGACGTTTAGAATTAAAATTAATCCTAACGCCTTCTATATTATCCTTATCTAATGAAAAAAGTTTGTTTGAATCGGCATAATTTTTTAAATCAACCAGCATCTTCTCAATTTCTTCATTTTTAGCACTAACGGGAATACGTATGCAAAGTTGTTCTTTAGCATCTATAAGATTTTTTATTATATCTTGTAAATTTTCTCCGGCTCGCTTACGCTTAACAAGTTCAATTATAATTTTAGCTGCCAAAAAAGCTCCATCGTCAAGAAATCCATTTTCTTTAAAAGCTGCATGCCCTGAAGATTCTATTGCAAGCAGACAGTCAGTACCTTTTTCATTAATTCTTTTTGCCATACTTATGACGTTATTATATCCTCTCTTGTATCTGAAAGCCAAACCTCCGAGCTTATCAATAAACGATTTAAGATAATCCGATGTCACAGAATCCGTTACTATTACTCCACCTTGATTATCTTTGAGAACTAACGCAGAAGCAAGAGCTATAAATCTGTTTTTAGATATCTCTCGTCCATCTGAATCGACAAAAGCTGCTCTATCAACGTCGGTATCAAATATTATTCCCAAATCCGCAGAAGATTTAAGTGTAGCTTCGGTTATATATTTCATTGCTCGGGTGTTCTCCGGATTCGGAACATGATTCGGAAACATTCCATCGGGCTCAAGGAATATACTTCCTTCAATATTTGCTCCTAAAGGTCTAAGCACTTTTTCTGCAAAAAATCCACCTGCTCCATTTCCGGCATCAACAACTATCTTTAAACCTTTGAGAGGTTGAGGTTCATCAATATCTAAACCTTTTTTTATTATTTGACGAAGATTTTCTGAATAATAATCCATAATATTTATTGATCGCACACTTCCATATTTTTCACTTGAAGAAAATGCATTATTTTCAGCTAAATCCAAAATTTCATTAATATCGGACTCTGAAACTCCACCATCTACAGTGAAAAATTTAAAGCCATTTCTATTGAATGGATGATGACTGGCAGTAATTTGAATTGAAGCGGTACAAGATAAAACAGAAATTGCCATATACATTGCCGGAGTCGACGCTAAAGAACAATCATATACGTCTACTCCCATATCCCTAAAAGTATTTATTGCAACATTTTTTATTCTCGAAGCCGAAATTCTACAATCATGACCCACCGCTATTGTAATTGCTGAAACAGGTATTCTATTCTTATTGGAAATCCATTCGGTGAAAGCTCGGCATATTTTTTCCACCGCTTCATTTGTTAAAGTTATTTTTTCACCTTCAACACCGTCAAGAGCTACTCCTCTGATATCCGAACCACTCTTAAGTTTTTTTATAAGACCGTTTTCCATTTCAAAATCCATCCTTTTTATGATTTCACTTGATAATTATACCATATACTCTAAAAAATCCAATTTAATATTTAATATATTTTTTTGATAAAAAACATAAAAATTATTTACAATTTTATATGAATATTTTATCACTTAACTATAAATGATTATTTTTAATCCATAATAATCATACTTTCGAATTTATAAAAGAAGAAATTAAAATGCCGACAGATTTGATAAAAGTAATTAATAAATTAGAAGAGGCTCAAGAATTAAAACTATTTAAAAAATCAACAAATTTTCGTACTGATCTCATCACAAAAAAGAGAAAAACAGTTTAATAATCTAATGGAAGCATTCGAGAAAGATTTAGTATTAATACAAATATTAACAGTAGACAAATTCATGAAAACATATGAATGCCTTGAGTACAATTTAAAAACTTTGGAAAACAAGAGAATATTAATGTAAAAATTTGCCACCAGCAAATCTGATGGCTTTTTGTATGTAAAAAATTACATGATATTAGCGTGGTTATGATTTAGAAAAGACTATTGTATCTTTGGAATAACCAAAATTTGACCTACTCTTAAATTTCCGTTTTTTAAATTATTCTCTTTCATTATGTCCACATATCTATTTCCGTTTCCATAATGATTCTGAGCTATTTTCCAAAGAGTATCTCCCTGTTGAACCGTATAATACTGTGGACTATTTTGAACCTCTGAAGGAATTTTAAGTATTTGTCCTGGATAAATCATATCGTTTGACAATCTGTTAATACGCATTATTTCATCATAGCGGGGACCTTGACCTAAAAACCTCTCCGACAGTTTCCATAATGTATCTCCTTGAACTACACGATATAAAATCATATCCGAATTTATGCTCGCAGGTATACGCAAAGTTTGACCTGCAAAAATTATCGGACGTGTAAGATTATTAAGTTCCATAAGTCTACGATACTGTTCTGCATCACCAAAAACTTTTTTTGCAATATTTCTCAGTGTGTCACCTTTTTCTACAGTGTAAAAGGTGGGTTCCGAGAAATCAGGCTCTAAATTTCTGCTTTGATTTGCATCTTCGGAGATACTTTTAAATCCTTCTTGCTTAATAATCTCGGGATAATTAACAAAAGATATATCTAAATTTGCATTTCCGGCTATTCCCGGAACACTTCCTCTTTGAGAATGCTGCCATATTGTAACATTTTTAATTCGTGGGACATTTGTTGTATCTGCAGAAAGCGCACCAAGCCATATATCAAATTTCGAAATACGATCCATATTTATAAAATTATCAATCATTTCCTGCGTTGCATAAAAAATCGGATAATAGCCGTTTTCTTTTATTACATTCAAAAATGCAACAATAATGTTTGTAAAAAAATCTTTCCCTTTTTGAATATCAAAATCACTTTCCATACGCAAAGCCAAAGGGTAAGTAAGATTATATCTTTTAACGGTATTCAAAAAATAATTGGCTTCAGTTACCGCTTCATTTACACTTTGAGCACTTGATTGATGGTAAGCTCCGGCATGAATCTTTGTTTGAGAAACTTCTTGCATATTCTTTTCAAACTGGCTATCCATACCCGATGAATCATACGTAGCTCTTATCATAGCAAAATCAATTCCGTTTTGAGCCACTCTCGCCCAATTTATATTACCCTGAAGTTCTGAAACATCAACGCCGTTATATTCCATAAAAATCACCCTTTATAAAAATATTTTTCAAAAACTAAATTATTTCTCCTTTCTAAATTGAAGTAATTTTAAACAAAATGATTGTGTATGATTCAAATTAATCCAAAAAATCTTACAATTGATTTTTTAGTGTTGACATACACATTATTACATGTTATGCTATAGTGCGTGAGAAATATTCGATTGCTGGTGTAGCTCAGTTGGTAGAGCAATTGATTTGTAATCAATAGGTCGGGGGTTCAAGTCCCTTCACCAGCTCCAGCGTTTGTTACATATGGGAGATTTCCCGAGCGGTCAAAGGGGGCAGACTGTAAATCTGTTGCGTTTCGCTTCGGTGGTTCGAATCCACCATCTCCCACCACTTTTAATTAGCGCCCATTCAAGGGTGTTTTTTTATACAAAAAATTAATGCACTAATTTACGAAGTTTCAAAACACCTCAAAACGCTAAAGAAATACAAAAATTTTTGATAATTAGTCCAGTATTGACGTTTATTCCTCGTTATTGACTAATTATCTTTACATTTCAAAAATCAAACAGCACCCCTTTCTATATCTAAAAAGAAGAGGCGCTGTTTAAGTTCCATAGAAACATATTAATTTTATTCCATAAATTCAGGAGCTTCCACTTTGAACATTTCCAATATACTTTTTATTATTATTCGAACACAACCACATAAATAAAGCCTGGCACTTGTAAGATTGGAATCCTCAGAAATTACCTTACACCTTGAATAAAATTTATGAAAAAGAGTGGCAAGAGATATCACATATCGTGTTATTTTAGTAGGATCTAAGTTTACAGAAGCATTTAACAATTCAGACGGATATGAAGCAATAAAATAAATAAGATTTCTTTCTGATTCATCTGACAAAACATCTAAATTCACATCATCAGAAAAAATATTAACTTTATCAGAACTATTAAATTGCCTGAAAATACTACAAATACGTGCATGAGCATACTGTACATAATAAAGAGGATTCTGCATATCCTGTTTGACTGCTAAATCTAAATCAAAATCCATTCCTGAGCCTGCTTCATGTGTATTGAATATAAATCTTGCAGAGTCCGCTCCCACTTCATCAATAAGGTCTGAAAGTTGTACTGACTTCCCTGTTCTTTTACTCATACGCACAATTTCACCGTTTTTCATGAGTCTTACCAACTGAACAAGTATTATTTGTAGGCGATTTCTATCTATTCCCATAGCTTGCATAACGCCTTTCATTCTCTCGACGTGTCCGTGATGGTCCGCACCCCAAATATCAATACATGTATCAAATCCTCTTGTAACAAATTTATTGTAATGATATGCTATGTCAGCTGCAAAATATGTTGGTATTCCATTATCTCGAACTAAAACGTCGTCTTTATCGGAACCAAATTTAGTCGAGGCGTACCATAATGAACCGTCTTTTTCATATGTGTATCCTCGTTCTCTCAAAATTTCAATCGCTCTTTTAACATCTCCGTTATTATGAAGTTTACTTTCATAAAACCAGTTATCATAAATTATTTTATATTTTTCCATATCACGCTTCATCCGACTAATATTTTTCGGCAAAGCGAAACTCACAAGAGCATTTTTACGAATATCATAGCTTTTATCTATATAGCTTGTACCGTGAATATCATAAAATTCTTTGGCAAGTTCTATTATGTCATACCCTTGGTAACATTCTTCAGGCATCTGAATCGAATCTTCTCCGCAGCATATCTGACGATATCTCACATCAAGAGATAAACCGAATTTTTCTATTTGGTTACCTGCATCATTTACATAAAATTCTTTATAAACATTGTAACCTGTTTTACTCAAAACAGATGCCAAACAATCACCCAAAGCACCGAGTCGTGCGTTTCCCATGTGCATCGGGCCTGTGGGATTAGCAGAAACAAACTCCACCATTACTTTTTTCCCTTTTCCATAATCACTTTCACCATAGGAATTACCAAATTTATTGACTTCTTTCAAGGTATTTGAAAAAAACTCTGCTCCCAGGAAAAAATTAATAAATCCTGGACCTGCCACCTCTGTTTTCTCAATTGAAATTCCATCAACAGAAAAATTCTTTAAAATAAGCTCGGCTATTTTTCTGGGAGACATTTTAAGTGATTTTGCGGAAACAAGAGCCACATTTGCAGACAAATCTCCATGACTTTTATCTGCAGGAACTTCTATAGCAAAATCTGAAGAAAAATTTTCTGGTATTTCACCTTTTTCAAATAAAATTTTAAGTGATTTATTTATTGCATTTCTTAAATCATTAATTGTTTTTTCTAAGTTATACATAATTTCTCCTTTTATTTATCTATTTTCCTGAATTTTACAGAAACTTCATTGGTGCCTGCAGAAACCGAATTTATATCAATTGAATATTTAAGAAGCAATTCTCCACAGCTCTCACTATAACTAAATTCAACACACTCAGTATATATTCCAACGATAAAAGTTCCGTGTTCAGTATTATAAGGACAATAATGTCTTTCATCCTTTTCCAAAATAAGTTTAGTTTGAACAACCCCGTTTTTTATAAGCTCTACTTTACCTTTAGCATCGATTTTTACTATACACATTTTATATATTCGAGGATTATTACTGTCATATTCTTTATAAGTTATGTAATACTTGTCCTCAACTTTTGCGAACGTTCCTGTCGTATTTAATTCTATTAAATCTTCCTCTTGGTCAATATTCCTAATCGATTTTATATCTATCAAATAATCTTCTTTAATACGTCACAACTCCCAAAATTTATTTTTAATATTCATCTATGTTTATTTTGAAAACATTTTGGCTTATATCTACTCCCAAAAATATTTGAGCAGTATCTGAAAAAGATTTTTTGTTTCCGCTTACATAAAATTTGGAGAATCCTTCAGATTTACGGTCATTGTTGAGTTTCTCTTTAAAGATATAATCTTTAACAAATTTCGCTGTTTCCAAACCTGAATTTACTAAATTAACCGAATCTCCCGCAAATTCACCTATGATTTTTTTTATTATAGGATAATGTGTACATCCCAAAATTATCGTATCAACACCATAAATCAACAACGAGTCCACATATGATTTTACAGCATTTGAGAGTTTGAAATTTTCACCAGAAATATCTCCGCTTTCAATAATATCAACAAGTTGTGGGCAGCCTTTTGTAAAAACTTCAAATTTTGGATTTATTTTCATCAAAAATTTTTCATAAGATTTACTTTTGGCTGTCGCCTCAGTACACATCACACCGATTTTTTTATTTCGAGTTTTCCGTGCCGCTGACAAACATGTAGGTTCTATAACTCCTATTGGTTTCGTTAACCCAAAATTATTTTCAGTTAAATAAGAACTCACTGTTCCACAAGCCGCAACAATAATTTTAGGAGAAAACGTATTTAAAAAATTAATATCTTGAGCAGTACACTTCTTTATCTGTTCTTCATTTTTCGCACCGTATGGAATTCTATCAGTATCTCCGAAATAAATAATATCTTCAGATGACATAAGCTTCCTAAGTTCTTTAAAAAGCGTAAGACCTCCCAGTCCGGAATCGAAAATCCCTATGGGACTGAATTTCAAAGTATCACAACTCTCGGTCTCTTCGCATAATTCCAATTTTTTATCTCCTTTCGTTTAATTCTTTTCGTTGCAAAGCAAAATCTATAAGTTTATCTATTAAATCCGAAAAATCAATACCAATCTCTTTCATAAGTTTCGGATACATACTAATATTCGTAAATCCAGGAAAAGTATTTATTTCATTTAGCAAAACTTTATCTGTACCTTCCTCAACAAAGAAATCAACTCTCGATAATCCCGTACATCCCATTGCTTTATATGCCAAAAGTGCAGTTTGACGAATTTCTTCTGAAATGCTGTCAGATATTCTTGCGGGAATAAAAAGCTTTGAAGAATCACTTATGTATTTAGCTTCATAATCGTAAAAGCTACTTGACGGTGCTATCTCTCCGACAATTGAAGAAATAGGATTTTCATTGCCAAGTACCGCACATTCAACTTCTTTTCCGACTATTCCCTCTTCTATTAATATTTTTCCATCTTCTTTAGAGGCCTTTTTTATTCCATCTATTAATTCTTTTCGATTGTTGGCTTTACTTACTCCAACAGAAGAACCTGCATTTGCCGGTTTTATAAACATGGGATATTTTTTTACTATTTTTTCAGTTTCTTCAATATATTTTTCAGAATCCTTTTCAAAATCACAAGCATAAAACCAATTAAACTTGGGCTTATTTATTCCACAATATGAAAGCACGCAATTAGTAATTACCTTATCCATACAAGCTGATGATGAAGTAGTGTCACATCCTACAAAAGGTATCCCCGACAGTTCAAGTAATCCCTGCATTGTGCCGTCCTCACCGTTTTTTCCATGAAGCACTGGTATAACTACGTCCAACTTTATTGTTTTGAAATTTTCATTACCATTATCTACAATTAATCCCTTTACAGATGAATCCGGAGAAATAAATGCTCTTTTTTTAGAACTACTGTTTTCCCATTCACCATTTCCAATTTTATCACTATTTCCCATAAATAAAAACCATTCGCCACATTTTGTAATTCCTATCAAGTGAATATTATATTTTTCTTTTGAGATATTATTGACTATCGCTTGTGCAGATACTCTTGAAACTTCATGCTCTGAAGATTTTCCTCCGAATATTATACCCACATTGATTTTTTCCATAAAACTACCACCTTAAAGCAAATATTGACACTAAATTTTTCATAAATATGTTTTTTAATCAAATACGTAATTTTTAACCATTAATATTATACCACTAATTAAATACATTTGTTACATGTATTTAAGAGACTAACAAGCGCGATAAATTAATTTTTATTCACAAAATATTCAAAATATTATATTTCGACACTATAATTATTTTTTCTTTTACATATTGATTTAAAATTGAACTTGAGATAGTATTATGTCGAACAACTTGTTGTTGTGTCAAAGGCGTTTGTACATAATATTATCTTAGGAGGATGTAAATGCAAACCACAAAAACAAGAATCAACAAAAAAAACATAATGGTCATAGGTACAGGCGGAACAATTGCAGGCACAGGAGAAGAAGGAGTAACTTCTGCATACGATTCAGCTCAGGTTAAAGTAGATAAGCTTGTTTCAGATATCCCGTGTCTTGAATCAGTTGCGAATGTTACATCTAAAAATCTTTTCAGTGTTGACAGTTGTGATATGAGTTGGGAAAATCTCATAGAGCTTGCAAATTACATTAATAAAGTTTCTGAGGATGATAATGTTGACGGATTTGTCATCACTCACGGAACAGATACGCTTGAAGAAACTGCTTATTTTTTGAATTTAGTTTTAAAAACAGATAAACCTGTAGTAATAACCGGTTCCATGCGACCCGGAACAGCTATAAGTGCTGATGGCCCTTTCAATCTTTATCAAGCAGTCGCTTTAGCTGCAAATTCAGAAGCTTCTGGAAAAGGTGTTTTGGTAACTTTTTCTGACGGAATATACGGTGCACGAGATATTTGCAAAGTTAATACCTTTCGAACCGGTGCTTTTAGTCAAAAAGATTTAGGATGCCTTGGTTATATGCGAGACGATCAAGTATTTTTTTACAACTCTTCAACAAAAAGACACACCCTGGATACAGAGTTCAACGTTCCAGACATCGGAAATATGCCTAAAGTTGAAATAATTATGTTTTATATAGATGCAGGGACAGATCTACTTGATTACATATCAAAAACCTGCCGTGGCGTGGTTTTAGCCGGAGCAGGAAGTGGTGGAAGCAGTAGTAAATGGGATAACAAAATAAAAGAAATTGTAGAAAGTGGAATTCCTGTTGTAAGAGCATCCAGAGTTTCCAATGGACTTATAACATACGAAGATTCAGAAATAAAAACAAAAGGTATTTATTCCGGAAATCTATCTCCTCAAAAAGCAAGAATATTATTGAGTTTAGGATTGACTAAAACTCAAAAAATGGAAGAACTTCAAGAAATGTTTAACATATATTAATACAAAATTTTTTATAACATCATATAACCACCTATACTGAACTATAGGTGGTCTTTTTATCATCTAAACTAAGATCATTAATTAAATAACATTATCCTTAAAACAACTTTTACTATATAATCTTGCATCAAAAAACGGTTATCGCTCACTTTGTTCAAAAAATTTTAACCTTTTTTAAACTTGACTATAGACTTTATAATATTTAATATTTCTTTTTTCTCTTTTTCCGACAGTTGCTTAATTTCAAAAATTATATTTTCGACAAATTCATCATCTTTTTTCGAATTTACAGACTGATCACTAAACAAATCTGATAAGGAAATTTCCAAAACATTCGCTATTTTTTCTACCAATTTGACAGTGGGATTTTTTTCTTCTCTTTCTATTTGTCCAAGATAAGCAGTAGTAATACATGCCCTTAGCGCAACCTTTTCCTGAGACAAGTGCTTACTGAGGCGTAAATTTCTTATCCTACTTCCTATACTATAGTTGTTCATAAAAAAATCACCTATAATAATTATAAATACTTGATTTTTATTATTCAAAGTGATATAGTTCGTAATATACCATACAAACTATAGTATGTTTTTACTTCCACAAATAATACGAAAGGAGAAAAATTTAGTTAAATCAAGTAAATATTAATGTTTTAAAGGAGGAAAAAATATGAAAAAAATTTTATTAATATTAATGTTAGCAACCATATCGATAAGTTTTGTAGGTTGTGGAAACACTGATTCCGATTCTAAATCTTCCACCAACACCAACTCAACCTCAGAAAAGAAATCCGATTCAACTGAGGATTCAGACAAAAATAAAACTGTTGAACACAAAGTCGGTGAAACTATAAATATTAAAGGCGAAGAACTTACCGTAACAGCAGTTAACAAAAATTATAAAAGCGGAAATCAATTTTTAAAACCTACTTCAGGAAATCGATATGTAAAAGCAGATATAACAATAAAAAACAATACAAACGACACTATAGATGTATCCCCTTTTGAATTTAAAGTACTCGATAGCGACGGAGTTTATCACGATATCAAATACATATTAGATAAAACATTAGATAGTACAAAAATAGCTAAAGATGGGAAGATATCGGGTTCTTTAACTTTTGAAGTTCCTGAAAATGACCAAAATTTAAAATTGATTTACACACCATCATTCTGGTCTAATGATCACATAGAAGTAAACATATAAAATTCAAAAATACAACAAAAAGCAGGTAAACTTTAAGGCTTACCTGCTCCTTTTTATTATGAATATTCACCTATAATATCGTTTTTAAAAAATCACAAAGCTTACCAAGCGCTATAGCTCTATGGTTAAATTTCATACGAATATCATCGGGCATTTCCGACAATGTTTGGTTATATCCCTCAGGTTCAAAGCAAGGACAATATCCAAAACCATGTGTTCCTCTGCCTGGGTAAACGAAATTACCGTTTATTTCTCCTTTAAAAAGTTTTTTAACAATTTGACCACCATCTTCGTAAATCAAGGCTATAACCGTAGTGAATGATGCTCGAAAATCTGAAGATATGCAAGAGTTCAAAATACGAAATGCATTTTCATAACTTTCACACGCAGATGCAAATCTTGCCGATACAGTTCCGGGAAAACCGTGCAACGACTTTATTTCAAATCCGGAATCATCTGCCAAAACCGGTGTTTTACATTGAGAAAAAATACTTTCAGCTTTAATCAAAGCATTTTCCTCATAAGTTAAACCGTTTTCTTCTGGTGCTATCAAATTTAATTCGACCATACTCTTTATTTCAAGTGAAAACGGTTTCAGAAACTTTTTTATATGAACAATTTTATTTTCATTACCTGAAGCAATTATTAACTTAGAAATTTTTTTCACTGTATTTTTCCCCTTTTGTTTTTTAAAATCAATGTTACGTTATAAACAAAAATACCCCAAATCTTTCGACTTGGGATATGTTTGGTTGCAGAAGGTGGATTCGAACCACCGACCTTCGGGTTATGAGCCCGACGAGCTACCAGACTGCTCCATTCTGCGATATCTTTTACTTTTCTTATTGTAATACATTATATTATAAATGTCAATAGAAATATGAAATAAAATTTTCACTTAATTTTTGGCATATAAATTGTTAAAAATAGTTGTACATAATCTTCTTTTAATGATATACTTTAAACAATCAGAAATTATATCCATATTGAAACTAATTTTTAATCCATGTGAAATATTAATTTTTTGAAACTATTTACCAAACTTATATGTTAATTTTATTATTTCAAACAAATGTTAATCACATAATTGTGATTTATAGGTCACAAATTTACAAAGACAAATATTAACTCTAAATACTTTCAACTTATTTGTATTTATTTTAAATCTATACTATAATGTGGATTGTAGTGAAAGGTTATAGTTTCATTAAACAATTTCATATGATTAATACGCAGGGGTATAAATTTTAACTTGTTTTTTAAATTTATAATATTTATCAGGAGAGTGCATTAAAAGATGTCAGAAACAGGAACAGAACTTATCTACGTAGTTGACGATGAACCAAACATAAGAAAACTCGCAGCTTTAGCTCTTAAAGAGTATGGATTTGAAACACAGGAATTTTCCGGCGGAGATGAATTATTAAAAGCTATTCAACGTCGTATACCGGATGCAATAGTTTTGGACTGGGTCATGCCGGCTCCCGACGGCCTTAGTATTTGCGGAAGGCTCAAACTTGACAAAGAAACACGTACCATTCCGATAATACTTCTCACTGCAAGAAATGACGAGGTAGACTGTGTTTTAGGACTCGAAATGGGTGCAGACGATTATGTAACAAAGCCATTTAGTCTTAAAGAACTTTGCGCAAGAGTTAAAGCAGTACTTCGAAGAAAGGAATACTCAAACGTAGTAAATCCTAACAATGATATTATAACTTGCGGAGAAATAACCGTAAATTTGGCTCGCAGAACTGTTATGAAAAATGGTAAATTAATAGATTTAACAATGAAAGAATTTGATTTACTAACTTCTTTGATGTTGAGTAAAGGAAGGGTTTTAAACAGAGATCAACTCATGGAAAAAGTTTGGGATGTTGAATTTTGCGGAGATGCACGCACTGTCGATGTTCATATTAGATATCTCCGTCAAAAAATTGAAGATGAATCAGAAAATCCACGTTATATACTGACAGTAAGAGGCGTAGGATACAGATTTGCTTCTGAAGACGAGATTTAAATTTTAAAAAAAGGAGGTTCGAGAGGCTGTATAATTTTACAGTTAAATTATAATGAATAACAAAATTGATATAGGAAACATAAGAAACATTGTTCACGATTTAAAAACTCCTATTACTTCTATAATAGGTTTTGTGGAGCTTTTGAGAAAAAGTTCACACGATGAAAAAACTACACAAGAATTTTATGATATTATTGCCTCGGAATCGAACCGCCTTTTGAAAATGGTAAATGATATACTTTATGAATCTCAAAACTCAAGTTCTGGTTCTACAAATAACAATCCTGATATTTGCAATATCAATATAGAGATTCACAAATATGTAAAATCTCTGGAGCCTTTGGCAGAAAAAAATAATATAAACATTGATATAAACGTAAATTCAGGAAATATATATGTATCGATGCCTGAAATCAAAGTGGCGAGAATTTTAACGAATATACTCGAAAATGCTATAAAATACAACAAAGAAAAAGGAAAAGTGTTTATAAATATTACTGAAGAAAGTAATCACGTTGTAGTAATCATAAAAGACACGGGCATAGGAATAGCAAAAGATGAACTGGATAAAATTTTTAACAGATACTATCGTTCAAAAGATTTAAAAAAACTTGGAATTGAGGGATCCGGGTTGGGATTGGCAATAGCTAAAGATATTGTCGAATCCTATAACGGAAGCATTAAAGTTACCAGTGAACTCGGACAAAGTACGGAATTTACCATTACTTTTCCATCTGCTCAAATTAAAAAATAATTTAATACCTATAAGGAGGAGAGCAATTGAATTTTTAGGGAAACTAAAGATTTAGTTGCTATTTTTTATGAATGAAAATATGTTTTTTTACAAAAATTTTTTAGACATGTCACAAACTTCTACAAATAATTTATTCAAAAACGTTTACTATCCATGGGAAGTGCTTCCTCATATTAAAGAATATATCGTTGAAACAGGAAAAAATTTATCCAAAGATGAATTTGATGAAATAAAAGAAAATGTTTGGGTTTCAAAAAAATCTTCAGTTTCTCCTACTTCATATATCGGCGGTCCAACAATTATTTACGAAAATACTGAAGTTAGACATTGTGCATTTATACGTGGAAGTGTAATCATTGGAAAAAATTGTGTTATAGGAAATTCTACTGAAGTAAAGAATGCTATTTTATTTAATAATGTTCAAATTCCACATTTCAATTATGTCGGGGATTCGATCTTGGGATATAGAGCACATTTGGGAGCAGGTTCTATAATTTCAAATGTGAAATCAGATAAATCAAATGTTTCAGTAAAATACGGAGACAAAAAAATAAACACCGAACTCAGAAAATTCGGTGCAATAGTTGGAGACTTTGTCGAAATAGGATGCAACGCAGTCCTAAATCCTGGAACGATAGTAGGTAGAAATTCCTCCATTTATCCCACATCGATGGCAAGAGGAACCATACGTGAAAATGTAATATTTAAAAATTCGGGAAAAATAGTAGATAAATTATAAATATTCTTCTTGTGAATCACCTGAATTTCCCAAATTAACCGAATCGCTTGAATCACCTGAAAAACCTGATTCTACCAATCTAACCAATTGATTTACTGCTTCTTCTTCATCAGTTCCATCAGCAATTATTCTTATACTTGTTCCGCCTATAATTCCCAAAGAAAGTATTCCCAAGAGGCTCTTCGCATTTACTCTTCTGTCATCTTTCTCAACCCAAATCGATGATTTAAATTCATTAGCCTTCTGAATAAAGTAAGTCGCCGGTCTGGCATAGAGTCCCACCTGATTTTGAACTACTACTTCTTTAACGTACATAATACTTCTCTCCTTACTTACTTTAAAATCTTCATTATTAATTATTACAAAATATATTAGTGTTAACATTATATCACAATTATCATTTTAGTCAATAAAAAATAATTTTTTTATTACAACCGTACATCAAAAGCCAAATTTAACACTTCCTATTGTATACAGTGCTAAAAATTTTTTCGTTTTTTGTATAACATTAACATTTAATAAAATCATGACAAATTTATACGATTTTTTACATTTTTTTTATCAAATCAGGGCGATACTTTTTAGTTTCATTAACTGACATCTCTTTTTTCCAATTTTCAATATTGGCATGGTGACCTGAAACAAGTACATCAGGCACCTTTTTTTTATGCCATTCGTATGGTTTTGTATACTGAGGATGCTCAAGCATACCATTGTAATGACTTTCTTCTTCAAAACATATATTTTCAGACAAAACTCCCGGAACCATGCGAGAAACAACATCTATAAAAACCAACGACGGAAGTTCTCCACCTGTCAAAACATAATCTCCAATTGAAATATATTCATCCACAATTTCATCCAAAATTCTTTCGTCTACACCCTCATAATGTCCACAAAGTATCGCTAAATTTTGACACATTACAAATTCTTTTGCAATATTTTGAGTCAAAACTTTTCCTTTTGGTGACATATATACAACTTTAGGACGAGTGTTCCTGATTTTACAAATGTTTTCAAAACAAAGATATATGGGTTCAGCTTTCATGACCATTCCTTTGCCTCCACCATATGGTGTATCATCTACACGTTTATGTTTATCATATGCAAAATCTCGAATTTGGTGACATTTTATATCTAAATATCCATTTTTTCTTGCTCGACCTATTATACTTTCAGATAAAAAAGATTCACACATTTCGGGAAATAATGTCATAATATCAATCTGAATATTACTCATCAAAAATTCCTCTTATAGGATTTATTAAAATTTCCTGGTTATCGACATCTATTTCTTTAACAGTTCCGTCAATTATAGGGATTAAAAATTCTTTCTTTGATTCATCTTCAATAACGTAAATATCACTCGCACCAGTATTTAAAACATCTTTTAATTTTCCGAACAACCTATTTTTTTCGGAATCAAAAACCATACATCCCTTTAAATCTTCTATAAAATATCTTCCATCTTCTATAGGAATATCTTTTTTATACGCATAAACAAATTTTCCACGCAGCATTTCCGCAGAATCTTTACTGTCTACGCTTGCTATTCTTAACAAAACTTGAGATTTGTGAATTCTAATTTCGGTTATATCCAAAGGCTCGTCATTAATATCAATATAGATATTCTTAATATCATAAAAATTTTCGGGAGAATCACACCATGGTTCTACTTTAATTTCACCGTTTACTCCCCTTGAACCCACTATTTTTCCAATACATAAATACTCTTTTTTCATTTTTTCACCTATAAAATTATATATAAATACGTCCGACAAAAGCTGCCGAACGCATATATACTTCTGTTATCAGCCTATTTCAACCGCAACTTTAATATTATTTTTAATAGCCGCAGCCCGAACTATACTACGTATGGACTTTGCCGTACGACCTTGTTTACCTATTACTTTACCCATATCTTCACTATCTACAATTACTCGATAAACAATTAATCCATCTTGGGCTGAATCATCTTTTTCAATTCGAACCGCATCTTTATTATCTACAAGATTACGTATGATAACACTTAACAAACTTTCGATTAAATCATCCATCAAAAAGTTCCCCTTTGGATTTTCTACGCTTGTTTAGACTCTTTTTTTACATATTCCACAATACTTCTTACTCTATCTGTGGGCTGTGCACCATTCTTTATCCATTTTTCTACTTTTTCCATATCCAATTTTACTTGAACCGGTTCAGTCATAGGGTTAAAATATCCTATTTCTTCGATACATCTTCCATCACGAGGTGCTCTGGAATCTGCAACTACTATTCTGTAAAAAGGTTTTTTGTGTGCTCCCATTCTGCGAAGTCTTATCTTTACTGCCATTTTTGTTTTCCTCCAAAATTAAAATTTAATTATTTTTTATATATTTAAATCTATAAAACATATAAACTATTTGAAAAATTTAGGAAATCTAAATCCCGGTATACCCTTTTTAAATCTTTTCATAACTTTCTGCATTTGCTCAAACTGTTTAAGCAGCTTATTTACATCTTCTACTTTTACACCGCTTCCTTGAGCAATTCTTTTCTTACGAGAAGGATTTATTATACTTGGTTTTTTTCTTTCCTCACTTGTCATAGATAAAATTATCGAATAAGTTCTGTCCATTATTCTGTCATCAATATCCACATCTTTTAAGTGTTTATCCATTCCAGGAAGCTTCGTTAAAATCGACTTAAGAGGACCCATTTTTTTAATTTGAATCATCTGATTTTTTAAATCATCCAAATCAAAACTATTCTTCTTAAGTTTTTGACTCATTCTTTCTGCTTCTTTTTTATCGAAATTGGCTGCTGCATCTTCTATTAATGTAAGTACATCACCCATTCCCAAAATTCTCGAAGCCATACGATCAGGGTGAAAATCTTCTAAATTTTCAAGTTTTTCACCGGTACCTATGAATTTTATCGGTTTACCCGTTATCGCCTTTACCGAAAGTGCCGCTCCGCCTCTCGTGTCTCCGTCAAGTTTTGTGAGTATTACGCCGGTAATATCAAGAAGTTCATTAAAGGATTTAGCTACATTAACTGCATCTTGTCCTGTCATAGCGTCCACTACAAGCAATATTTCTTGCGGGTTTAGCACAGACTTAAGTTCTTTAAGTTCATTCATCAACGGCTCGTCAATATGTAAACGCCCTGCCGTATCTACTATTATTACGTCATTTCCATGATCTTTTGAATATGAAACAGCCTCTTGAGAAATTTTTGACGGAGGTTCGTTTCCCATTTCAAAAACTTCTACTCCTATTTGCTGTCCCAATACTTGGAGTTGCTTTATTGCAGCCGGACGATAAACATCACATGCAACCATCAATGGCCTATGTCCCTGCTTTTTGAACTTTAAAGCCAATTTTGCACAATGAGTGGTTTTTCCTGAACCTTGAAGTCCACACATTAGAATTACGGTAGGTGGTTTCGAAGAAAATTTGACCTGATTCTTTTCTTCTCCCATCAAGTTCACCAATTCTTCGTTGACTATCTTGACTACCATCTGTGCAGGAGTCAAACTTTCCATGACTTGAGTTCCTATTGCTCTTTCAATGACTTTGTTAGTAAACTCTTTGGCTACTTTGTAGTTAACGTCTGCTTCTAAAAGTGCTATACGCACTTCTCTCATTGAACTTTTTACGTCATCTTCTGTTAATTTTCCTTTAGACTTGAGCCTTTTAAAAGCTGCAGAAATCTTCTCGGAAAGATTTTCAAATGCCAAAATATCACCTTACTTTCAAATTTACGTCATTCATCTTTATATTTTCTCAATGTCTTAAAAATTTCTAGGAAATCTTTTTCAAAGCACGTAGCCTGAGTAGTTTTTAGATTATTTTTCAGCTTATCGATCATTTTTTCAATACAAGACAAATCTTTCTTTAAAGATTCTGTTTTTTTCAAAAATCCAAACTTTTCTTCAGTATCTATCAAAATCAACTCTGCACGCTTAATAGATTCACATATTCCTTGACGACTTTTTCCCACATTATCCGATATTTCGGAAAGCGATAAATCATTATTGTAATATGAATCTAAGTAATATCGCTGTGTTTCGGAAAGCAAATTACCATATAAATCAAGTAAAATCGGAATCCTAATTCCCTTATCCATAAATGTTCACGCTCTTTCCAAAGCTTAACGCTGTCAACGTATCAGCTTTACAGCTTATATTAGTCTACATTATTCTTTTACTTATGTCAAGCAAATTTTTAAATTCGTAATAACCACTTATCACCAACCATATTATTAAATAAAATTCAAAGTATCGGAGAATAAAAATAATGCATATCGGGTTCTACTTCAAACACAAATTGAAAAACAAAATAATATTTTCTTTGGTCGCTGCAATTATTTTTACAGTATCAATATTTTGCATATCTTTTCATTCTCAAAAAATATCTCCTTCAGAAGAATCTGTTGCAGAAATAAAACTACCGGTCATAATGTATCACATGGTTCTCAAAAACCCTAAAAACAACAAATTCATAATATCTGAAAAAGATTTTGAAAATGACCTCAAGTATATAAATTCAAACGGATATACAACAATTTTAGTGAGAGATTTGACAGAATACACAGAAGGTAAAAAACCACTTCCGGATAAACCTATTTTACTGACATTCGACGATGGAGCCCTTAATAATTACCTTTATGCTTTTCCATTAGCAAAAAAGTACAATGCAAAATTTGTTTTTTCTCCAATTGCTAAAGAGGCTGACAGATATTCTGAAGTAAAAGACGAGGCTCCCGAATATGCTCACGCAAATTGGGAAAAAATTTCCGAGATGTCAAATTCCGGATTGGTAGAAATTCAAAATCACACATATAATATGCACTCTGCCAAAAAGCCGAGAATAGGATGCACAAAAAAGTCAGGTGAATCGAAAGAATCTTATAAAAATAAGCTCTCCAAAGATTTGGAAAAATCTCAAAATTTAATATTTGAAAAAACCGGTTCAAAACCTTCAGCATTTTTTTACCCTTTTGGTGCTTGCAGCGATTGTACTGAAGAAATAGTTAAATCTCTTGGATTCAAAGCAACATTTATATGCGAAAGTAAAATTAACACCATAACAAAAGATCCAAATTGCTTATTTGGCCTTGGAAGATTTTTACGTCCACCCGGTATGCCATCAAAAAAATTTTTTTCAAAGTGGGAAAAATAAAACAATTTTAAAATTTTTAACGGAGTGATGATCAATGCCTACTGCTTATTTCGAAACACAAAATCTAAACGAAATTTACGAATATTACATAAAATTAATAGTTGCAGAAATAAATGAATGCCTCAATTTAAGCGGCATTAGTTATTCGGATAAAACAAGTCCGGAAAAAGACACTTTCCAAAAAAATAATCTTGAAACGGCTCAAATCATATTTACAGTAAACAACAATTCGATACCCATTCCATCCGATACTAAAGGAATTTACATATTTTTTACCGCAGGAAACCCCGAATCAAAACGCCTTGCAACCATCATCAGTAAAAATTTAGGGAATATCCATTACAACCCCTCAGACGTAAAAATGATATCCCAAGATGGAGAAATTTCTGATTTTCCGACCGTAACAATAGGAATTGGGTTTCAAGACAGCACAGAAGATATCAATTGGATTCGTGAAAACACTGAAGAAATTTCCAAAAACATTGTTATGTCATTATCAGAATACTTCGGTCTACCCTTTGTTTCTTGTCAAAAATCCGACATAGGAATTACGAACACAGATGTAACTCTCCGCATAAGGCCTTCTGAAACATCAAAAATTACCGGAAGTTTGCCTGCAAACACCAAAGTTAAAATTGTCAGTCAATGGGAAAATTGGTATCTTATAGGTGAAAATGAAAATCTCGGTTACGTACAAAGCCGCTACATAACAATGTAGAAAAAACTAAAAATTCACATAAAGTTCTTATGGACATATTTTTTATTAAATTGTAAAATCGTCTTTGGTAATATTATAAAATCAAGGAGAAAAACGTGTATAAAAATTACGACGAATTTATAGAAAAAATAAAAAACAAAAAAATATTGTTTTGTGGCGTGGGAAGAAGCAATGTTCCATTTATAGACATGATTACACACAAAAGTATAGCCGTTAGTGTATATGATTCAAAAAAAGAAGATGATTTAGACCAAGATTTAATTAAACACTTAAGGAATAATAAATTTGTTTCTTTACGTGTTCATGACGAAAGCATTTGGAACGAAGAGTATGACATAATTATCAGAACTCCGGGAATGAATTTTTTATGTGAAAAATTATCAACTGCCAGAGAAAACGGTGCTATCGTCACGTCAGAAATGGAAATTTTCTTTGATATATGTCCTTGCCCAGTAATAGGAATAACCGGAAGTGACGGAAAAACTACCGTTTCTACTCTTATATACAAAATGTTAACCTCACAGGGAATTACCGCTCATTTGGGAGGAAATATCGGTTCTCCGCTTTTACCCAAAATATCTCAGATACACAAAAATGATATTGCAGTCGTTGAATTGTCGAGCTTTCAGCTCATCTCTATGCGAAGAAGCCCGGACATATCCGTCATAACCAATATATCACCGAATCACCTTGATGTTCACAAAGACATGCAAGAATATATCGATGCAAAAAAACAAATTATTTTACACCAAAATGCATTTTCAAAAGCTGTTTTGAATTTTGATAATTTCGAAACAAAAAAAATGAAAGACATAACTCGAGGAAAAACTTTATTTTTCAGTATATCAAACAAACTTAAAAACGGTGTTTGGAAAGCCGACGATGGAAATATTATAATTTCAAGAAACGGCAAAGACGAAAAAATAATGAATGTTTCAGAAATAAAAATTCCCGGTTGTCACAACATAGAAAACTATCTTGCTGCAATTACAGCTATTTCTGATTTAGTATCATTTCAAAATATAATAAAAATTGCCAACTCTTTTAATGGAGTTGAACATAGAATAGAATTTGTAGATAAAATAAACGGTGTCACGTATTATAACGATTCTATAGCCTCTACGCCAAACCGGACCATAAAAGGAGTATTGTCGCTATTCGATAAAAAAATTCTGCTCATAGCGGGAGGATATGACAAAAATATATCTTTTGACGAATTTGCTTCGGAAATAACTAAAAAAGTCTCTGTACTGATTTTACTCGGAAATACGTCCGAAAAAATAGAGAATAAAGTTATAGAATCGGAAAATTACAAAAAAAACAATCCAAAAATAATACAAGTAAATTCTATGAATGAAGCTGTAGAAGCAGCATATAACAATTCACAGCCCGGAGATATAGTAGCACTTTCTCCTGCTTGTGCCAGTTTTGATCTATACAAAAATTTTGAAGACAAAGGAAAGCATTTTAAATCTCTTGTGAAATCTCTCAATAAAATTCATTCATTAAAAAATTAGTATGTTAATTTAAAACACACATTACAGTTAAAATTTCACAAAAAATTAAAAATATATCCGACATACATAAAGGTATGCCGGGTATTTTCATTTTCTTTTATCAAAAGATGGATTGAACGCATAAAAGTTTTTACTGTCTAATTTATCCGTACATATTCTAAGTCCTTCACCAAAACGCTGATAGTGTACCACTTCTCGTTCTCTTAAAAATCTTATCGGATCTTTAACATCAGGATCATCGCAAAATCTTAAAATATTGTCATATGTAGTGCGTGCCTTTTGCTCTGCTGCTAAATCTTCATGCAAATCAGTTATCGGATCACCCTTTACTTGCATACTCGCAGCCGTATAAGATTGACCACTGGCAGAAGTGGGATATATACCGGTTGTGTGGTCTACAAAATAATCTGAAAAACCATTTTTTTCAATTTCTTCCGGTGTCAAATTTTTTGTAAGCTGATAAACTATAGCTCCAATCATTTCCAAATGTCCTAATTCTTCTGTACACTGATGTTATCGTTAATAAGTTTGTATCTATTTAAGTGAGCTATCCGGGAGCTTTGGGTATAGAATTATTTCAAAATTATCGGGAGAATTATGCCAACGTCCACCTTTATCTTTTGTGTAAATAACTTTTTCAAGAATTTCCTTTAACATATCATTTTTAGCTTTTGGGGTTTTTAAATTTTTATAAACTTCTAAAAGCTTTTCTATTTTTGGGATTATAGTTTTTTTTCTTTCGTTTCTTGCAACTTCTGTTTTCAAATTGCTTTCAAGAATTGCTTTATCTTTTTTCAACTGTTCCATTTTTTGAGAGTTTACGGAAGAACGCTCTAAAAACATTTCAGTGGAATAAACACCTTGTTCCAATAGGTCATATATTTTATCCATTTGATTTTTCGCTTTTTCAATTTCTTTATCAATTCTTTTAAGAGCGGATTTTTGACTACTGATTTGTTCGGGTAATTTTTTAGCTTCTTCGAGTGTCCACTCGAGTTTATATTCACCTAGCCATTCTTTTAAGGCTTCTAATATTCTATCTTCCACATAATGTAAGGCACTACTTACATTATTACAAGTTGTTGCTGCACACATAATGGTATCTGGTTGGTTTTTTTCTGCCGAATAAGGTCTGCGAACCATTTTTCTTCCACATTTTCCACAAACAATAAGTCCTGCAAGAGGATTTTTAACAAGTCCGCGTTCTCCGATAGGTCTTGGAGGATTATTTTTTATAAAACTTTGAGCGAGTTCAAAAGTTTTCTTGTCTATTATAGGAGGGTGAAGTCCGTCAGCAAGCACACACTCATCTTCGGAAGCACGGGGACGCTCGATTGTAACTTTACCGTTAACCATTTTTTTGCGTGTAGGTCGCCAATTCCAACGTATTTTTCCGATGTAAACAGGATTTATAAGTATATCGCGAATAGTTGATGGAACCCAATCTTTCCGTTTTTTAGGTGGAATTTTTAAGCTGTTAAGTTTGTTTGCAATAAGCCCGGTTCCAAGTCGATTATATGTGCCGTCCTTTTGTAATTCCCCCATTGTGTAAAGGTCAAATATTAATTTAACAACTTTCGCTTCATCTTCATTAGGTTCAAGAGTGAAGCCTTTATCGTTTTCTATCTTTTTTCTGCTATATCCGTATGGTGATTTGTTTGCAACATATTTCCCTTCTTTAACAGATGCAACTCGTCCACGCTGAAGTCGTCTATTGATAGTTTTATATTCACGTCGACTCATAAAAAGTCCAAACTCAAAATATTCTTCGTCAAATTCATTGTTAGGGTCGTAAGTTTTCATGGGAGTAATAATTTTTGTATCGCTAAACTTAAATGTTTGAGCAACAATGCCTTGGTCAATAGTGTTACCTCTTGCAAGACGTTCTATTTCCATAACTAAAACACCATCCCATAAGCCTTGACCAACTTCCGAAAGTAGTTGTTGCATTATAGGACGTGCAGATATAGTTTCTCCTGAAACAATTTCCCTGTAAATTGATTTGATATCAAGATTCATCTTTTTCGAGAGTTCGATTAAAGCTTTTTCATGCCTTAATAATGTTTCTCCGTCACCTCTAGCTTCAGCTTCTGCATCAGCTCTTGATTTTCTTAAATATATACAATAGTTTGACATAATATTATCACCTTTCTAAAAAAATTCACAATACTATTATAACACGTATAGTGGAACTAAATCAATTATATCGGTACGTAAATAAAGGAGATAGTCAAATGCAATTATTTTTACTAATAATAATTTTAATTTTAATTATTACAGTAGTATATCAAGGCAAAGAAATAAGGGATTTGGAAAGAAAAACTTTAGACGCTTTTAAAATTGTATGCCAAAGAATGAAACCAAAAAAATAAATCAAGAAAGGAAAATAAAAATGGAATTAGTGTTATTGACAGTTAGTATATGCTGCATGGTTTGGGGAATTTACAATTATTCGGAAGTTCAAAAACTTGAGTTTAAATCGGAAAAAACCTTTTTAGAAATTGCACGGGAGCTTGAAATTTTAAAAGAAGAAATACGGAGTGTGAAAAAATAATGGAACTATTAGATGACAGAGCATATCTTGAACCACCCGACAACGAAGCAAAACCAGCTTTACAATGCTATTTTTGCGACGCGGATATTTACGAAGGCGATGACTACTATGTTTTAAACGGCTTTGATTGTTGCGAAGAATGCTTGGACGTACATTTTAAATTCACGGCAGAGTTTCCCGACTATGAAGCGGAAATGGCTGACTTAGAATATCATGATTTAAAAAATTAAAGGAGAAAAATTATTATGTACGAAAATAAATCAATATTTGAAACATTGTTTGAAATTAATGTAAATGACCATATCGAAAAGAAAAAAGATTTAACCTATCTTTCATGGCCATACGCTTGGGCAGAGGTAAAAAAGAAATATCCAAAAGCAACATATCAAATACATTTATTTGGAGAAAAACAGCTCCCCTATGTTTTTGATGAAGGAGTTGGGTACATGGTTTTTACAAGCGTTACAATTAACGATTTAACACATAGTATGTGGCTGCCTGTCATGGATTCAGCAAACAAGGCTATGAAGTCCGAAGGCTATACTTACGATACTAAATTCAGAAAAAATATTCCTGTAGAACCTGCGACAATGTTTGATGTAAA
>OIWT01000447.1_pt1 | contig 58006 bp, 53 predicted proteins | sample 1587701 | NCBI WGS metagenome assembly OIWT01 (sample SAMEA3888904, study PRJEB22519) | human gut metagenome | biome: human gut; feature: human-associated habitat; material: faeces | place: Denmark | collected 2009
TAAACTTCATAGGAACAACAGAATCCGAGATATCCTACAACCCATTTGCATACTGCGAGAATGATCCGGTGAATGCAATTGATCCTACGGGAAATTATTGGTATTATACCTATGCTGGCTTCAAAAAAACTCGATTAGGATTTGACGTGAATGTATCTCGTTCATTTTTATCAAAATGGTTTTGTTTAGCGTATGCATATGATTTCTTGAAAGCAAATGGTAAGTGGAATTGGTATGGTTATACATATTCCGGAATGACACAACTTAGAGTTGCACAAGAATTATGGGCACACGCAATAGCGTACTATGTAGGCTCATATGTAAAAAAAGTACTTACAATAGTTGGGTTATCGTGGCGGCTAATAGATTATGTTATTGAGCACACATATGAAATAAATGTAAATAGTAATGATAATAGAGCTTGGGCGTTTAGAACCCTTTGGTGGTATTCTAGTTCAATAAAGTATGCACTGTGGAGGTATACAACAATACCTTTTTGGCTTTATCGTTTGATTTGTGTGTGAAAAGTGGTGCTTTTTTATGAGAAAAAAGTTGTTATGTTTTATGGGAATATTTTTAATACTAATTATTTTTTCTACATTATTTGTATATTATTTTCTTATGGATAATTTGTATGAGCCAATTATTATAACGGATGTAGATGAGTATAGTGCGATTTTTGATATTAAATACCCTGAAAAACACATTGATTATGAGACAAAACTATTTCCAAAAACAATTGATAACCTTGATGTTCAAAAGTACGAGTTTATACACAAAACATATAGTCTTTTTGGTACGGGGTGGCAAATTGTACTTGATATAAGGTATGATAACGATTCTTTTTCCGAAGAAGTCGAACGGATAAAATCGCTTTGTAAAAATTCTCCGATTTATGGAATATCAGAACATTTTGAAAATCAGGCATATGCAACTGTATGGAAAAATTACAATTGTTATGAGTATGCAATTGTAGATGAGAAAAATAGTCAGATAGCATATGTTTATCTTCAATTAGTTCCACCTGAAAAGATTACAATTGAGAAAAAGTATATTCCAAAAGATTATGATGAGCTGTATAGGTTTGGCGACGAAAAAACACATATTTTCTCAATATATCAATAAGATAAATAATATTTGAGGCGCATTTTGCACCGATAAAGTAACATCGCCAAGCCTCTTTCAACGAGTAGAGTATCACATATGATGTAGAGCCATAAAAAGTTTTTAATTAATAAAATTTTGACACCCCAAAACAAATTTGTAGTTTTGGGGTGTTGTTCTATCTGTATGAAATTTGCATTGTTAATCGCTTTTTTGGATATAGTATTACGTATGATGAAGTGGGTAACCCTCTGACATATAGAGGAAATACCCTTACATGGAATTTCGGAAGAAGACTTGCAAGTTTTGGAAATATTTCGTATACTTACAATGAGGATGGAATAAGAACCAAAAAGATTATCGGAAATAAAACTACGGAGTTCTATCTTGACGGTTCCAATATCATCAGACAGTCAGACGGAACGGATACGCTTTATTTCTTCTATGACAGAGATGATAACCTCACAGGCTTTGAGTATGACGGAGACGTTTATTTTTACGTAAAGAATATGCAGGGAGATATCGTTGCTATCTCTGACGACTCCGGCAATGTTGTAGCTGAGTATACTTATGATCCATGGGGTAAAGTTCTTTCGGTAACCGGAACAAATTCTGCACTCGGAAATCTTAATCCATTCCGTTACCGTGGTTACTACTATGACACAGATACAAACCTTTACTACCTTCAGTCAAGATACTATGACCCTGAAACCGGCAGATTCTTAAATTCCGATGACGTAAACTTCATAGGAACAACAGAATCCGAGATATCCTACAACCCATTTGCATACTGTGAGAATGACCCGGTGAATGCAATTGATGAATGTGGTTATTTGGGACGGTATTGGTGGAATAGTGTTAAATGGGTTTCAAGGATTATAGATGTAATTATCATTGCTGTGTCACTTGGAAGAACATATATGAGTTATAAAGCATTGAAACAATTTCTAAAAGTGAATAAAAACAGGGTCGTATATCAAATACGTGGAAAAATTTTAGAATATTTCGGATGGTCTATTGTACGTGTTTTACCAACTGTTATTGAAATTGCTTTAACTTTATTTGGAACAAGCATTGGTGAGATGATTGCAAAAGCTTTAGATTATATTGACAGTTGGTGGGGATATAAGAGAAGTAATGGTTATATTTTAAACTGAAAGCAGTGAGGATTAAGATAAATGAAAAAAAATATAAAAAGGTATTCGTTATTAGTCGAGTTAACTACTATATGTTTATTACTGTGGATATGGCTAACTATGGAAGTAGAGATGGCGGGTACTATCTATCTAATTCCTAAAATTTTCGGAGTTTTTGTCGCGTCTGTTATTTGGATTGTGTATTTTATTTACTTTTTTATACTTGGTAAAGGCAAAAAATTGAATGATTTGATAGAATATGCAGAAAAAAGTGACCTTGAATCATCATACGAAAATGTGATGCTAATTGGTGGTGAAAATTGTGTAGATTTTTTTCCAAAAGATATAGATTCCTTAAATGTAAAAAAATATATATGTGAATACATTACAGGAAAAAGTATTCCTTCATGGCAAATGGAACTTATTATAGAATATAGTGATGATATAGCCTTTGAAGATGAACTGTACCGCATAAAAAAATTATCCGATTGTGATAAAACTAATGATATGAGTAGTTTGTTTAATATGACTGTGTATATTGAAACCTGGAATAAATTTAGTTGTTATCAGTATGCCTTAGTGGACGAAAAAGAAAAAAGAGTTGTATATGTATATATGCAAAATATAAAAAATACAGATATGATTATTGATAAGTTCTATTTACCCCAAGGTTTATATAAATAGTTCTTTTATATAAACCTTTTATCAACTGAAGCACATCAAAATCAATGATAACTTTTGATGTGCTTCGTTATGTCATTTTTAATTTTCTCCATGTCAAAGTTTAATTTAGTTGTGATGCTACAAAAGTTGCACCATATATGACGTATGTCCATTTTAATAGGTATAGTGCAGTTTTCAATGATAGTATATATTGATGAAAAGAACGAAAAAATTATGTATGAAAAAGATTTTCACATAGCCGAAAGCAAATATGTTAACATGCTGCTTGATATTTTGAAAGAAAAATATCTGTAAATGCTACAAACACCTCAAAATTGCGAAAGTTTTGAGGTGTTTTCTCTTGAAAATTCATCATCGTTTTGATAAAATATATGTGTATATAATTGGTCTGACCAATTTTTGTCTTGTTAATGGATACAAATGAATAATTGATGAAAGGGAGTATAGTCAATGAGTAAAGCAGATCTTAACGACAGAGAACTTTATCCCGAGATAAAGTATCCGGAGTACAACGGAAGCGATGAGCCGTTCCGACCTGTTATTGCAGAGCTTGCAAAGGCTGTTACGGACAGAATTCCGCAGAAGCTCGGACTTAAAAAGGTGACGAAGGAAGATCCCGAATACTGGGGTCTTGCCGCAATGTGTACTGATGAGATGGCTGAAATCGCGCTCAAAATGGGTGTAAGAAAGCCGAAGACTCTTGCAGAGATGGTTGAGCTTACCGGAAGAAGTGCCGAGGAGCTTGAGCCTATACTCCAGCAGATGGCTGTAAACGGTGTTATTGAGTACAACTGGGAGAACCTGCAGCATGAAAAGCAGTATGTTCTTCCGATGTTTGTACCGGGCAGCGCCGAGTTTTCAAACATGAATGCCGACCTTTTGGAGGAGCATCCTGAGGTAGGTATTTTCTTTGAAAGAATGACAAGACTTCCCCTTGATAAAATAACAAAATTCGTACCCGAGGGCGGAGCCGGAATCGGTATGCACGTTATTCCGGTTGAAGAGGCAATCTCAATGGAAAACCATTCGGTATCCATAGAGCATATCTCTCACTGGCTCGACAAGTATGAGGGCAAGTATGCAGCGTCTCCCTGCTCCTGTCGTCGCTCGAGAAAGATTTTTGACGAGGGCTGTGCCGATGACCCTGATGACTGGTGTATAGCTGTCGGAGACATGGCTGACTATGTTGTCGAGACAAATAAGGGCGGCCATTATATCACAAAGGAAGAGGCTCTTGAAATACTGAAAAAAGCCGAAGAAAACGGATTTGTTCACCAGATAACCAATATCGACGGTCAGGACAAGATTTTTGCAATCTGCAACTGTAACGTCAATGTATGTTACGCACTCCGCACCTCTCAGCTTTACAATACTCCGAATATGTCGCGCTCCGCATATGTTGCAAAGGTCACGGAGCAGAACTGTGTTGCCTGCGGCAAGTGTGTTGAGGTGTGTCCTGCGGGTGCTGTAAAGCTCGGACAGAAGCTTTGCACTAAGGACGGCAAGAAGGTTGAGTACAAGAAGATACCGCTTCCGTCAGACCAAAAGTGGGGCGAGCACATGTGGAGCCCGAACTACAGGGATCTTAACCGTATAAACTGCTATGACACAGGTACGGCACCCTGTAAGACGGCATGTCCCGCTCATATCGCCATTCAGGGATATATCCAGATGGCAAAAGAGGGCAGATATGAAGAGGCTCTCGCTCTCATCAAAAAAGACAATCCGCTTCCTGCAATCTGCGGACGCGTATGTAACAGGCGCTGTGAGGATGCATGTACACGCGGAACAATTGACAAGCCTGTTGCGATAGATGAGATAAAGAAGTTTATAGCAGAGCGTGACCTTAATGCGAAAACAAGGTATATACCGAAGAAGACCGTTCCGTCAACCAAGGGTGGTTTTGACGAAAAGGTTGCCATAATCGGAGCAGGCCCCGCAGGTCTTTCCTGCGCATACTTCCTTGCCCTTACAGGCTACAAGCCGGTTATCTTTGAAAAGAGTGAGAAGCCGGGCGGAATGCTCAGATACGGTATTCCGTCATTTAAACTCGAAAAGGACGTTATAGACGCAGAGATTGAGGTTATAAAATCACTCGGCGTTGAGATAAGGTGCGGAGTTGAGATAGGCAAGGATTTCACAATTGCGCAGCTTCGAGAGCTCGGTTATAAGGCGTTTTACATCGCCATCGGATGCCAGGGCGGAAAGAAGGCAGGAATTCCGGGTGAGGATTCCGCCGACGTTTATACCGCAGTTGACTTCCTTCGCAGGGCAGGAGAGGACGAGGCGTTCCCGCTTTCGGGAGACGTTGTGGTTGTCGGCGGCGGTAATGTTGCAATTGATGCAGCAAGAGTGTCAACAAGAGTCGGTGCGAAAAAGGTATCCATGTTCTGTCTTGAAGCACGTAACGAAATGCCAGCAAGTGACGAGGAAATCGAAGAGGCGGAGGCAGAGGGCATCTCCATAAGCAACGGATACGGCCCGAAGGAAATCCTTGTTGAGGACGGCAGGGTTACGGGCGTCGTGTTCAAAAAGTGCGTAAGTGTATTTGACGAAAATCACAGATTTGCTCCGAGATATGACGAAAATGACCTTATCACCGTTCCTTGCTCACATGTTATTCTCTCTATCGGTCAGTCCATAGAATGGGGTAACCTTATCGACGGCACAAAGGTTGAACTCGGCAGAGGAAACGGCGCTGTCGCAAACAAGCTTACATATCAGACAGCAGAGCCGGACATCTTTGTCGGAGGCGATGTATACACAGGTCCGAAATTTGCCATAGACGCAATTGCGGCAGGAAGAGAGGGAGCAATCTCTATCCACAGATACGTGCAGCCTCATTCTTCGCTCACGATAGGCCGTAACAGACGTGACTTTATTGAACTTGACAAAGAGAATATCAGTGTTAAAAACTATGACAATTCCGACAGACAGAAGCCGACAATGGATGAGTCCATAGCAAACCTTAAGTCCTTCAAAGATCCGATAAAGCCGCTTACAGAAACACAGATAAAGCTCGAGGCACACAGGTGTCTTTCATGCGGTGCATCGGTTGTTGACACGAACAAGTGTATAGGCTGCGGACTCTGTACAACAAGGTGCGAATTTGACGCAATCAAGCTTTACAGAGACAATCCGGGATGCTCCACAATGAGGACCTCGGAGGAAAAACTTAAGTATATCCTGCCGAATATGGCTAAGCAGTCGATTAAGATAAAGTTCCGTAAGGCAAAATAAAAAAACTCGTTGAAAAAACGGCCTGCATATGCTAAAATATGCAGGTCGATTGCTTCTCTGAAGCATATATACGCTGGTGTGGCGAAATCGGCAGACGCAAGGGACTTAAAATCCCTCGGTGGCAACACCGTACCGGTTCAAGTCCGGTCACCAGCACCAAAAAACGGGGAGTCTATACGCGGGTATGTGTTATGGACTTCCCGTAAATTGCTTTTTAAGTTATTATGATATTAAACTTTTTTGGATTCTTATGATTCTTTTGCGAGGGGGAGTCTTATTTGAAGAACCGATTGATTTCGGAAGACGATAAGGAAAAAAGTATTCAAAAAAATATTGACCTTATGCAGCGCACTCCCGCCGAGAAGGTTCAGAAAATTGCGAACATAATCATAACCGTGCTGTGGATTGCACTCATAGTTCTCTGTGTTATAAACAAGGATAAAATAACGGTTGACGGTGTGCTTAAGCTTACTCCTGCGAGTCCTGTGCTTGCGGCACTTTTTATGATTATTATTTTCGGACTGAAAAGCATATGTGTTGTTGTTTATGTGGGCTTTTTGTATGCGCTGACGGGGATTATGTTTCCCATGTACGAGGCTATAGCCATAAACCTCATCGGTACGGTTGTTATGCTTACTATTCCGTATGTGTGGGGACGTTATGCGGGAAAGAGCGCTCTTCAATACGTTGAGAGAAAATCCCCTAAGGTGAAGAGAGTTCAGGAACTTTCCGAAATTAACAGCTTCCTTTTTACGCTTATTCTTCGTTCAAACGGTGTCCTTCCCTGTGACATAATGAGCATTTACCTCGGTGCGATAGGGGTTCCGTATCCCACATATCTCGGGGCGTCGGTTCTCGGAATGCTTGTGCTTGCCGTGACATTTCCGATTATAGGAACTAACGTGCTGAACATCAGATCTCCGCAATTTTTAATTGCACTTGCGATAAACCTTGTAGTTATGGCAGGGTCGGTTGCTGCGTATGCGATAATTCTCAAAAAAAAGAGAAAAGAAAAAGAAAATCTTTCCGAAGAAGCGGATTATGATAAGGAAGTCGCTTTTTTAGAAAGCAAGGACGAGAATGATAAGCCTTGAATGATAAGTCAGGTCTGCATGACTAAGCCGCAGACCTGACTTTTTGTGTTACATTACGGTGCTATCAGATGTTTCCCGTTACGACCAGTGTAGAAGTTCCCGGTGTAACCGTCCATTCGCCCGTAACCGGATTTTGAGCGTAGGTTGCCGCAGGTACGGTTATACCGCCCTGTACGGTTGAAAATTCACCGGTTTGTGCGTTGTAGGTGTAATTTGTCGGTTCAGCCCAACTTGTGCCGTTGAACGTAACGCCGGTTATTGTCAGACGGGGATTAAAGGTATCGGTTATCGCAGCTGTATCTGCCGCCGTAACGGCAGTAGGTCCGTTGTTTGCTATCACGAAGGTATAGGTTATCTGTCCGTTGCTTGTTGTGGTTGTTGGATTGAGGCTCTTCGTTATTGTGAGTGCCGCACCTGTCGCAACCGGAATCGCTGCATTTGCGGTAAGCGGGTCAACAAAGCCGGCACCCGTTACGGATACTGTGTTGTTTATCCTTGCCGCCGTGCCGAGCGGAGCAAACCTGTTGGGTCTTGCGGAAAAGAGTATTACCGCATTTCCGCCCGCAGGTACATTGATGCCCGTTATCGTAAGAGGGGACTGACCCGTTACCGTCGGCGTTGCCTGTAAAACACCGTTTACGTAGTACCTGACTGAATCGGGAACATATGTGAGAGGGACATATGTCTGCGCGGGTGTTCCGGCAACAGTATATTCACCGAGATTATCCGTTACGGTCAGACCGTTATACGGGGTTGCGCCGGTGTTTACGAGACTTATCGAATAAGGGACGATATCATTTGTGTTATATGATGCCGTTCCGGCATTTTTAGCGACCGTTATCGGGTCGACTATTTCACCGGTTACGGTGTTGGAATTGATTATTGCATCGTTGTAAGACAGCGTTGCCTGATTTGTAAAAGTGGCCATATTTTTTCCTCCGGAAAGTTAATTGTAATAAGAATCGGCCCGAGAGGTTTCGACACCTCATTTCAGTATATGAAATTACACGAGTTTTGGGCATTAATCTTGTATTGTCGGTGTATTTATGCTATCATAACTGAATAGTATATTTAACGTGGAGAAATATGTTTAGGAGAGAAAAAAATGAGTTTGCTTGATTCGATTTTCAAGAACAGTTACGCATCCCCCGGAACCGTACAGCAGAACTTTTGTGAGTATACCGAGGTGTTCGGAAAACAGCCTGTTTTCATAAGATGTGACCTCGGATTTATGGATACGCTTCCGAACAATGCACTCAGCTGTTGCCTGAAGATACAGATGGATGTTTATGTAAGGCTGGAGCTGCCGACACTTATATCCGAGTCCGAAGCATCATATATCGCTACCGTTCGTTCCTCTATAGCCGAACACATAAGCGGACGTTTTGTGGGGCAAGGCGTTATAGGATCCTCGGGAACGGCATTTCTCATGTTTTATATACCCGAGCGCTCGGCTCTGTCTTCGAAGAAGATGCTCAGTGAGGTTTTTATGGGATCCTTCAGAAATGTTGAAACTACTGTTGTAAGCGACCCTGACGGACTTCAGTATAAAAAATATCTTTATCCGAACGAGGTTCAGATGAAGAAAAGCGAAAACATGAAGATACTGAAATCTCTCAAAACCTACGGTGATGACGGAACTATACCGAGACCCATAAGATTCAACATTGTGTTTGCAAGTAAAAAGGACGCGATGTCCTGCTATTCCGAAAGCACGGAGAAATCCTTCATATACAAGGATATGGTTTCCGAGCCTGTGCCGGAGGGCATGGTTTTACCGAGATTCAGACTTGTGCTTGAACGTACATTGCCGTTTAACATCGAGCTTCTTGCCGCTGTTGACAGTTATTTGCTGAGGCTTGCAAAAGAGCATAACGGAGAGTACAAAAGTCTTGAAACAGATATCGTAGAATAAGACAACAAGAAAAATTAAAGGAGTCAGTAAAAATGAGTATTCAGACAACTTTGCCGGCAGACGGCGAGATAACAGCAACTATTAACACTACTCTCGGAGCTATCAGGGTTAAGCTTTTCACGGAGGAAGCACCGAAGGCAGTTGAAAACTTTATAACACACGCAAAGAACGGATACTATGACGGTATCATTTTCCATAGAGTAATAAAGGACTTTATGATTCAGGGAGGAGACCCGAACGGAACAGGTATGGGCGGCGAATCCATTTGGGGAAGACCCTTTGAGGATGAGTTTACACCGAAGCTTCATAATCTTCGCGGAGCCCTTTCCATGGCAAATGCGGGACCGTGTACAAACGGGAGTCAGTTCTTTATCGTTCAGGCAAATACGGTTGATCCCTCACTTCTCATGCAGATGAAGGAAATGCCCGAGGAATTCCCCGTAGACTGCGTTGAGAGCTATGAAAAACTCGGTGGCACGCCGTGGCTTGACTACAGACATACCGTTTTCGGCCATGTATATGAGGGCATGGACGTTGTTGACAAAATTGCAGCTGTGCCTGTAGGTCCCAATGACAAGCCTCATGAGGATATTAAAATCATCTCGATAGACATAAATGAATGATCTCTTTGACGGAATAGTCAAACCAATCAGATTAATCACCGGATTAACAGAGCAATAAGACTGATAATAAGACTAATAAGGAAGCCTGTGTTTTATAAAAGCGAAGGAGCAAAGCTTATTTATGAGAATCGGACACGGATATGACGTTCACCGACTGGCAGCGGACAGGCCGCTCATTATCGGCGGTGTAAAAATTCCATATGAAAAGGGTCTTCTCGGACATTCGGATGCCGACGTGCTATTACACGCCGTTTCAGATGCGCTTCTCGGTGCGGCGGCACTCGGAGATATCGGAAAGCATTTTCCGGATACCGATGATTCTTTTCTGGGTGCAGACAGTATGGTTTTACTTAAAAGGGTTGTGGAGCTTATTTGGGAAAACGGGTATGCCGTGGGAAATATCGACTCTACAATTATCGCACAGAAGCCTAAAATGGCGGAGTTTATCCCGACTATGAAGGAAAACATCGCGACGGTCTGCAATATTTCTCCGGACAGAGTAAATGTCAAGGCTACAACCGAAGAACAGCTTGGCTTTACAGGCTCCGGCGAGGGGATTTCGGCACATGCCGTAGCGCTGATAACGGAGGTGAATGACAGATGAGTGACATACATACGTTTTTTGAAAAGATGCTGAGTATTTTTTCCACCTATAACTGGTTCAGCGACACTCTTGACCTGTTATTCATTACATTTATCATCTACTACATCATAAAAATGATAAGGGACTCGAGAGCACTTACCTTTGCAAAAGGTATTGTGATTTTTGCTGTTATGTACCTTTTGGTTGTTATTCTTGATATGCAGGCGAGCGCTTATCTTTTCAGAACGGTATTTAACAACATCATTGTCGTTCTCATAGTTATTTTTTCACCTGAAATACGTAAAATGCTTGAAAAACTCGGAACAAGTAAGAACTTTTCCGGTATAAAAAATATCTTCGGAAGAGGCTCATACCAACGTGCGATAGCGTACAATGACGAGGTTGCGCATATGGTAAACGAGGTTTGCCGTGCCGCATCGGACATGAGCGACAAGCACATAGGCGCACTTATGATTTTTGAAAAAAATACGCCGCTCGGAGAGATAATAGGCACAGGTACGCTGGTAGATGCCGACGTTACGTCTGAGCTTGTTGAAACAGTTTTTTATCCCGGCTCGGCACTTCACGACGGAGCTACGGTTATAAGGGACTGCAAGCTTTACGCTGCCGGTTGTATACTGCCTCTAACCTCGAAAAATGACTTAAGCTCCGACCTCGGAACGCGTCACAGAGCGGCAATCGGTATGTCCGAGCAGAGTGACGCCATGATTTTGGTTGTTTCCGAGGAAACGGGAGGAATCTCAATTGCCAATAAAGGCATCCTCAAGAGAAATATTTCTGACGGTGAAGCACGTGAAATGCTGCTAAACTTCCTGTGTGTGCCGGTGGATTCGAAAAAAGAAAAAAAGACAGAGGAGGACAGCAATGAAAAACAACAGGCAGATTAAAAAAATATCCTTGCAGTCCTTACTCAGCAATAATAAAATTCTTCTCGTTGTTTCGTTTGTTCTCGCTTTTGCGGTATGGCTTGCCATCTCGCTGAACGAGGCGCCCGAGATAGAACGCGTTGTCGAAAACGTAAAGGTAACAATTGATGACAGCGTACCCAGTCAGCTAGGATACGAAACCTTCGGTATTGAGGACGTTTATGTTGACATAACCGTAAAGGGTAAAAGATATCTTGTCGGCGACAATGTACTCGGCGCAGACGATTTTACGGTTACTGCCGTAACCTCGCATGTTGACGCACCGGGTAATTATTCGCTACAGCTTAAAGCAACGGCAAAGGATCCGAACGCCAACTATCAGATTGTTTCAAAATCGATGGACAATATCGACGTTTACTTTGACACAAAAAAGACTGTAGAGCTTACGGTCGAGCCGAAGATAACGTGTGAAAACGATAAGCTCCTTTATTCCGAAGACTATTCGACGGACGATCCGATTCTCTCTGTTGAAAAAATAAAGGTTACGGGTCCGGCTACGGAGATAGGCAAAATCAGACACGCCTTAGCGACCGTTGTAACAAAGGGTAAGCTAAAGGAAACCGAAACGCTTACAGCGGAGCTTTCAATAGTTGACGCTTACGGCGCAAAGATAAAGTATATATCCGTAGATACGGGTGAAAAGGATGTTACGATAACAATTCCGGTTTACAAAACCGTTGAACTGCCGGTAACCGTGGATTTCTCAAATATTCCAACGTATTACATCGACAATCCGCCGCACATCCTTTGTTCACCGGAGAAAATAAAGATTGCGGTTGACACCAACAAGCTCGGTACATTACAGGAGATTTCACTCGGTACCGTAGACTTCGGAACTCTTAAAACCGGAATAAATACTGTCGAGATGGATACCTCAAAGATAAAGGACGGAAAACCCGTCAACGACAGTGCGACCTTTAAGGTGTATATCACCGTAAATGAGCAGAAAACAACGACATAAAAGCATATTTTAGCAAACTACAAGACTTGACATGAAAGGAGTGGGACAGATATGGGTAAAAAGTGGATAATCATATATGCATCGGCTCTTATACTTCTTCCTTTTCTCCTTTTGTTTGTTATAAGACTGAAGGCTCCTGCGGAAATTATGACGCCTCCGGGTCTTTCGGGTCAAAACGCGCTTATTCAGGAGGCGTTTGAAGCATCCGTAAATGATAAGAACAATATCATACTCAAGTACCCTTCGACGGGAGATTACAGGTCTGCCTTCGTTACAAAGGATATTGACGGTGACGGAGAAGACGAGGTCCTTGTCTTTTACACGCTTAAGTCCGATGAGGCAACGGTACGAATCAATGTACTTGACATTATTGACGGTGAATGGGTCAGTGTTTACGATGATACCGGCTACGGAAGCGAGGTTGCGTCAGTTACTTTTGCCGACTTCAACAATGACGGCAGGTCGGAGATAGTTATAGGCTGGAGCCTTTATGAGGCAAATGCATCAAAGGTTATGACGGTTCATACCGTCAATACATCCGACGGAAAGGTTCGCGGCCTTGATACAGCCGTAAATCAGAGCTATTCGTATATGGGAATAACCGACATGGACAGTGACGGTAAGGATGAAATACTCGTAACATGGCTCGATAACAGTGATACCAAGCTGCAGAAGTCATATGCTTCACTGCTCAAGATGTCGGATGATAAATCTATCACTCCCGTAGGAAATACGGTTTCTCTTGACGGATCCGTTTCCGCGTATGCTTCCCTGAAGATACAAAAAATAGATAAGGACAGGGCAATTGCTTATCTTGACGCCTATAAGGGCGATGACAGCATGATAACCGAGGTTATATGGTGGGATTCGAATGCGCATGCTCTTGTTGCACCGCTGCTTGACCCTGAAACGCTGTCAAACCTTAAGACACTGAGAAGTCCCGCTGTTCCTTCACTTGATATCGATAAGGACGGAATAATAGAAATTCCCGTAAATGAGTCCTTGTCGATCGATAGGGAAAGTGCCGCTGTTTCTTCAAGTCAGACGAATGCCGGCGAAATAAGGCTGAATCTCACCACATGGTGTGAAATGACGCATGACGGTCTTCGGCCGAAGTGTTATTCGTTTGTAAACAATCCTATCGGATATGCGTTTATGCTTGACGAGAGGATAAAGGACAAAATTGTTGTCTATAGACAGACGGATAAAGGTGTTGTCACTTTTTACGATTCCGAAGACGGTATGAAAAAACACGAACCGCTGTTTACGCTTTCCGTAAAGAAAAAGAATGAGTTTTCAAAAAACGAGACCTACACGTTTAAAGTTACGAACGGAGAATACGTCATTTTCGGCAGTATAACAAGTGCCGGTCAAAAAATGGGCTTTACCGATGAAAGTATTGAGAACAGTGTGGTTTTCTTCAAATAATGAGGTGAAAATATGAAAAAAATTCTTGTAGCCGAGGATGAAGCGTCGATACGCGCATTTGTGGTTGTAAACTTAAAGCATGCGGGCTATACGGTGACCGAGGCGGAAAACGGACTTCAGGCACTTCAGCTTTTCAATGCGGCAAACGGAGACTTTGATGTTGTTCTCCTGGACATAATGATGCCGGAAATGGACGGTATAGAGGTTTGCAAGCGTCTTCGTGAGCAGAGTACAAGTCTCGGAATAATCATGCTTACCGCGAAAACCGAGGAGATGGACAAGGTTACGGGGCTTCTTGTCGGTGCGGATGACTACGTGACAAAGCCGTTTTCACCTGCCGAGCTTATGGCGCGTGTGGACGCCGTACACAGACGTGTGGTTATGAACTCCGGAAATGATGCGGCTCCGAAGAGCGTGATTGAGCTTGGAGAGTTTGTTTTGGATATACGTAGCAGAACTCTCACAAAAAACGGAGAACTCATAGACCTGACGCAGGTGGAATTTCAGATAATGGAATATCTTTTTACAAATCCGGGTGCCGCGCTTTCAAGAAACGACATTCTGAAAGAGGTTTGGGGCGCTTCCTATTACGGAGAGGAAAAGATTGTTGACGTAAACATAAGACGTCTGAGGATGAAAATTGAGGATACACCTTCAAATCCGAAGCACCTTACAACAGTGTGGGGACTCGGATACAAGTGGATTGTCTGATTATTTTGCAGGTTATTATTCGGAAAGGAGGGACAACAGGTGGAGGCATCATCCGGAATTACTAAACGATGGATTACAAATACATTGATCGGTGTCATTGTTGTCCTTCTTTTATTCAGCATTACGCTTTTGATGATAACCCAGAACTATTATATCTCAACGGTTGACCTGAAGCTTAATTCACAGTATTCAAACTCCGTTGCGGCTTTTTTTTCAAATTATATCGGGTCATCGAGTGAACGCTTTGAAGCCGGCGCGCGCACATATGTGGAAAACTTCTCACAGAAGGATATCATGGAGGTTTGGGTCATAGATGCCGACGGAAACGTTGTTGTTTCATCCTCGGGCTTCAATATCGAAAAGCAGGATATTCCCGACTTTGATGAAGCTCTTCGTTCAAAGACAAGAAGTGCGATGTTCAGCGGTGAAAACGAAAACAGCGAGCCTATACGCTCACAGACCTTCCTGCTGCCGACCGTCAACGGTAACGAGACAGGAGCGATAAGGTATATCATTTCCATGGATAGGATATACAGACAGCTTGCTCTGTTTTTCATTATTATACTTATTGTTTTTGCGGTTATTATCTTGCTTATAACACTTTCGGGCTTTTATTTTGTTCAGTCGATAGTAAATCCCGTAAACGAGATAAACGACATTGCCAAAAGAATCGCCGGCGGTGACCTGACCGCACGTGCATCGCCGCAGGAATATGATGATGAAATCTCCGAACTGTGCGAAAACATAAACTATATGGCGGAGGAGATAAGCTCTTCCGACAAAATGAAAAACGACTTTATTTCAACGGTTTCACACGAGATGAAAACTCCTTTGACAGCTATAAAGGGCTGGGGAGAAACATTGCTTGAGATGGGCGACTCCGACCCCGAGCTTACAAAAAAGGGTCTGGAGGTTATTATAAACGAATCGGGAAGACTGACCACGGTCGTAAACGACCTTCTTGACCTTTCGAAGATAATCAACGGAAGACTCAGCCTCCGAAAAGAAAAGATGGACGTTCTTGCGGAGCTTGACGAAACAATTTTTGTTTTCAAGGACAGGTCCATGAGAGAGGGAATCGAGCTGATTTACAATGCTCCGCACAATCCCGCGCCCATGATAGGAGACCCCGACAGGATAAAACAGGTTTTTGTAAATGTCCTCGACAATGCATTTAAGTACACGGAACAGGGTGGAAAGGTAACCGTAACGGTTGAGATTTTACCGCCCGAGCAGGGTGAAAATAACGAAGAAACGCAGGACATCTCCGGTGAGGCTTCGGCAGAGGCGAAAAAAACGGCAACTCTTAAAGTTTTCATAGAGGATACCGGTTGCGGTATATCCGAGGAGGACCTTCCGAGGGTAAAGCAAAAGTTTTACAAGTCAAACATTTCGGTCAGAGGCTCCGGTATAGGTCTTGCAGTCTGTGATGAGATAGTGAATATGCACGGAGGTACACTTGACGTAGACAGCGAACAGGGTGTAGGAACAAGTGTAACAGTGACTTTCCCTGTCGAGTATGTTGAACTTGCAGACGACCTTCCGCTTCCTCCGGAAATAGTTGAGGAATCAAAAGAAAGTAATAACGAACCGGAACAAGAGGTAAATGATATATGAGTGAAGAAAGAAAAACAATGATCGGCGGCCAGGCTCTTATAGAGGGTATCGTCATGCGCGGAAAAAAAGTTGCCGCAATGGCACTCAGGCTGCCGTCCGGTGAGATAGAGGTGACCGAAAAAAAGCTGAATCCTCTTCGTGAGAGGTACAGGGTTTTAGGCTTTCCTATCATTCGCGGGGTTGTTAATTTTATAGAATCAATAGTTTTCGGGTACAAGTGTCTTATGGAATCCGCGGAAAAGACCGGTCTTGATGATATGGAGCCCGAGGGAAAGTTTGATAAATGGCTCGACGAGCATTTCGGAGAGCATATGATGAAGGTGATAGGCGTTGTCTCGGCTGTCCTCGGCGTTGCTATCTCACTTCTTCTTTTTATGTATCTTCCCGCATTTTTGGTGGATATGTTTGACAAGTATGTTTCAAAAGGTGTTCTAGAGGTACATAGACTTCATCCTCTGTTTGAGGGTATCATAAAAATAATCGTTTTCATTATTTATATGTACGCGGTTTCAAAGATGAATGATATCCACCGTGTGTTCATGTACCACGGTGCGGAGCATAAAACAATTTTCTGTTATGAGCACGGATTGCCGCTTACGGTTGAAAACGTGAGACAACAGATAAGATTTCATCCGCGCTGCGGAACAAGCTTTATGTTTGTTATGATGATACTGAGTATATTCATCTCAACGGCGTTGATAGTTATTTTTCCGGGACTTTCGGCAAGCAGACCTCTTTGGGTTTTTGCGAAACTTTTGGTTTTGCCGCTTGTTATGGGAATAGGGTATGAGTTTATAAGATATGCGGGAAAGCATGACAATCTTTTTACAAGGATTTGCTCTGCTCCCGGACTTTGGATGCAGAGAATCAGTACCTGTGAGCCTGATGACAGCATGATTGAGTGCGGTATTGCAGCATTTGAGTACGTTCTTGAAAACGATGAGGATCTTGATATCAGATGATTGAAGAAAGATATACGGTAGCCGAACTCTTAAAATATGCGAAAGAAAGCCTGAACTTTGGTTCAAATGTGGATTCCGACGACGTCGAAACGGATGCGCTCGAACTTGTTTCGTATGCAGCGGAAATCAGGAGAAAAAACATAAACAGCTGTCTTTCCCAATACGTCGGAGAGGAACAGTTGGAAAAACTGAAGGACGCGCTTCGGAGAAGAGCTTCCGGTGAACCGCTTCAATATATTCTCGGCGAGTGGGATTTTTACAATCTTACATTTAAAGTCGGAGACGGAGTGCTTATTCCGAGACCTGAGACTGAGCTTCTGGTTGACATGTCCTTAAGTTTTCTCCGTGAGAATTTTGACGATGTGCCGTCAGAAAAGATGTATGAGATGTACAAGGTCATTTACGGCAGGGATGCCTCACGAAGCGAGCGTTATACACCGTGCGTTTTGGATCTTTGTGCAGGCTCAGGGTGCATCGGCACAACCATAGCTTATAATTTTGATAACTGTAAGGTGCTTGAGGTTGAGAAATCTCACAGGGCATTTGAGTATTTAAAGCAAAACATTGCTCTTTACGGTCTTAAAAATGTCACACCGTTTCTTGATGACGTTATCACCGGCTGCGGACATATCGTTAACTCGTCGAAGATAGAGTTTGACCTTATTGTTTCAAATCCGCCGTATATTCGCAGTGATGAAATAGAAGATCTTCAAAGTGAGGTACAAAGAGAACCTCATATGGCTCTCGACGGTGGGGAGGACGGCTTGGATTTTTACCGTGCTATCGCGCGGCGGTGGATTCCTAAGCTGAAACCCGGAGGACTTCTCATAGTCGAGTGCGGGGAAGACGAGGCGGATGAAATTATGTCGATTTTCGCCGAAAAGGTTTCAACATCTTGTGGAAATGTATTCAAAAAACAGGATTTTTCCGGAATATATAGGATAGTTGGACTAAAAATGTGCTGATTTTTCATTTTACCATTGACGGTTTAAGTTTTTTTTAGTATCCTTTTTATTGTATAATTTTAATTATAAGTGTAATTATGTTTATTCGGGGTGAAGTTCATGCTTTTATCTGCTCTTTTCAGTGGCAGTATTTTACAGATTGCGGTCACAATCGTAGCAGCTGTTTTTTTGATATTTGCATTGATTCCGCTCCATGAATTTTCACATGCGTTTGTCGCTTATAAGCTTGGAGACAACACGGTAAAGCTTAGAGGCCGTCTGACCCTTGACCCCTTGGCTCACCTTGATCCCATGGGTACCGTTTTGCTTGTGCTTATCGGCTTCGGATGGGGTAAACCGTGTCCTATTGACTCCCGGAACTTCAAAAACCCAAAAAGAGACCTTGCTCTCGTTTCAGCTGCCGGACCTCTTTCGAGTATTTTACTCGCATGGCTCCTCATTTTTATAAGGACCGTTATTTTTGTTGCTTTTCCCAAACTTTCGGGTGTAGTTATCGGTCAGGCTATAGACATTTTCTTTACCGTTACCTCACAGATAAGTGTTTATCTTGCTGTTTTGAACCTTCTTCCCATACCTATGTTTGACGGTTTCACCATATTTATGGCGTTTTTGCCGCCTGAGGTTGAGTATAAGATATATGCGAATCAGCAGATTATTTCCATAGTAATTATGGTTCTTCTTTTTACACGCGTGCTTACAACACCCGTTGCATGGCTTTCGACGTTTGTTCTTAAGTTTTTATACTTTATTTCTGCGTTGCCCTTCAGCGCTCTCCATTGAGGTGATCCCTATGGAGAAGTTTTCATATACACTTCCGGTTTTTGAGGGCCCTATGGATTTGCTCCTGTCCCTTATAACCAAACACAAGCTTGACATCATGGATATCCCGATAGTTGAACTGGTTGATCAGTATACATCGTATGTCAGACAGATGCAGGAATCAGACATGGAGGTTGCCAGCGAGTTTCTCGAGATGGCAGCCCGACTGGTTTACATAAAGACTGTTTCGCTCCTTCCGAAGCATGAAGAGGCGGATCAGCTTAAGATGGAATTGCAGGGTGAGCTTCTCGAGTACAGAGACTGTCAGATAATGGCTGAAAAGCTCAGAAACGAGGCCAACGGCTTTGACCTGATAACAAAGAAACCTCAGGTTATCGACAGAGACGAAACCTACCGGCTGCTCCATGAGCCCGATGAGCTGTTTTCGGCTTATATCAGTGCTCTCGGAAAAGGCAGACGTAAGCTTCCTCCTCCTATTGAGTCATTTACTGCAATCGTCACAAAGAAGATAGTTTCCGTATCTTCAAAGATTGTGTTTATCCTAAGACGCGCTCTCAAGGGCGGCGACATAAGGTTTAACGCTCTTATCGAATCATCGGAGTCACGCTCGGATATGGTTGCGACCTTCCTTGCGGTTCTTGAGCTTGTAAAGGCGAAGCGTATAAGGGCGGTTGATGAGGATAAAGGCGACATGAGCTTTGAGCTTACGAGAAATCATACTTAGGGGAGGTTAACAGCTTGAATGCTAACAATATTCAGGCATCCGTAGAGGCAATTCTTTTTGCGTCAGGAGATCCGGTCCCCGTAAACAGACTTTCACAGGCTCTTGAGATTGAACCCGAGCTTTGTATGCAGGTTCTTGAAAACCTTAAGGCAAGATACGAAGAAAACGAAGGCGGTCTTTGTATCGTAAAGCTCGGTGACAGGTATCAGATGTGTACACGCTCCGAGTTCTCGGACAGTGTGCGTAAGGTCCTCGAGATGCGGAGAAACATTCCGCTTTCACAGGCGGCATTTGAAGTTCTTGCCGTTATTGCTTACAATCAGCCTGTAACAAAATCTTTTGTAGAGCAGGTAAGAGGTGTTGACTGCTCCGGCGTTATAACCTCTCTTTCGCAGAAGGGACTTATAGAGGAACGCGGCAGACTTGACCTGCCCGGCAGACCCTTGGTTTACGGTACAACGCCAACGTTTTTACGTTGCTTTTGTATAGAATCGCTTGATGAGCTTCCTGCACTTCCGGGCGTTGAAGACGAACCGGAAAAAACGGAGGATTCGGATGAACCGGAACTTCAGGAAGAAAGTCAAACGGACTGATAATTATTCAAAACTGAATAAAAAGGGGAGGTGTTGATTATTGGCATTTCTTAAGATACTATTTTGGGTAATCGGAATTCAACTTGCACTTGTTATCCTTGTTACACTTTTTGTTCTTATTGCTCTTTCTCTCAAGGTACAGCTTGGCTTTGACTACGAGAATGAAAACAAGAGATTCTGGCTCAAGTACGGCCTTATTCCAATAAAGGTTTATCCCGAGATGTTCACTGAAGAGAAAAAGGCTAAGCGTGCGAAACAACTTGAAAAATTGAAATCAAAGTTTGGCCCTAAGCTTTCGACATTTGTGGATAAAGCCAAAGATAAGGCTTACGAAAAAAAGGAAAAGAAGAGTGCCGAAAAGGATTTGAACGATGCGGTTTTCATTCAGCAGGAGGAAAAGCGTATTGAAAGTGAAGAGGCAAGGCTGTCTGTTGAAATCCCGGAAGCGGAAGCTGAGTATGAGGCGGCTGCCAAAGCCCAAATGGAAGGAAATCCATTCCCGGATGTTGTTGATGAAGATGAGGTTTCAAAGCTTGATGATATCGTCACAACATTTAAAGCTTATGATATCCCGGGGGCAATTGACAGTGCCAGGGATTTTATCTCCGGATTTTCGTTTGATTCCATCATTGCCCTGCTTTCTTATATGAGCAGAAAGATGGGTAAAACTCTCGGAAAGGTTCAGAGACGGGTAACAATCAAAAAATTCAGAGTAGGACTTGTGATAAGCGGTGACGACGCTGCTAAGACAGCTATAAAGTATGGTACTGTTGCCGCAATTGCATATCCGGCACTCGGTAAAATGGCAAGCAGTATGACTGTTAAGGATATTGCGCTTGACATGACACCGGATTATCTTGCGAATAAGGACAGCGGTGAGATGAATGTTCTTGTGGCATTCAGACCGATAGGACTTATTACACCGTTTATAAACATGGTTCCGTCCATGCTTAAAGGTGTACTCTCTTTCAGAAGTGACTATAAAAAGACAAAGAAAGAGAAGATGAACGCAAAGAACGGAAAAAAAGTTGAAGCATAAAATTGCTCGCTTTTAAACTAACAAATAATGAAAAAAGATAAATTTTAGGTGGTGCTTTTTAATGAAAGAAACAGCTGCAGCAGGAATGCTCGGAACAACAATTGAAAAAGTAAAAGACATGATTGACGTCAGCACAATCATCGGAGATCCCGTATACACAGAGTCAGGACTTACTATAATTCCTGTTTCAAAGGTTACATACGGATTTGCAAGCGGCGGTACAGACTTCCCGACAAAGGGCTCAAACGAGCTCTTCGGCGGAGCAGGCGGAGCAGGTGTTACAATTACTCCTGTAGCTTTCCTCCTTATCCAGAACGGTCAGGTTACTCTTAAGCATATCACTGCTTATGACAATGCCGCTGAGAGAATGGTTAACCTTGTTCCGGAGATGTTCGACAAGGTGACAGGTCTTATCAAGAAGAACTGATTACAATTTACTTATTCAGTAAGAACTGCAATAAAGCGCAACCGCCTGCATATGTTTGATATGGCAGGTGGTTGCTTTGTTGAATAATAAAGTACGTAGGAAACGTATTGATGCCGAATGACAGATGGGAGTTTTGACAGTGGCAGACGAAAAAATAAGATTACAAAAGTACATGGCCGAGTGCGGCATTGCTTCTCGCAGGAAAAGTGAGGAACTCATTGAACGCGGAAAAGTAACAGTAAACGGCAGAACTGCGCATATCGGTGATAAGGTAGATCCGAAACATGATAAGGTTTCAGTAGATGGAAGAAAGATCTGTGAGGAATCGGAGCATAAGTATATCATGCTTCATAAGCCGCGCGGCTTTATCACCACTATGAGTGACGAAATGGACAGAAAATGTGTTGCCGAGCTTGTCTCCGACGTAGGAGTGCGTGTGTTTCCCGTAGGAAGGCTTGATAAGGATTCAGAGGGACTTCTTCTTCTTACGAATGACGGTGAGTTCGCGAATAATATGACTCATCCGTCAAAGCACGTTCCGAAAACATACAGAGTGACTGTCAGACCCGGTGTAAATGAGGACATACTGAACAAGCTTACGACCGGTATAATGATTGACGGAAAAATGACTCTCCCGGCAGATGTTAAGGTCCTTACTGAGGAACCGGGACGTGTCGTTATGGAAATAGTGATATGTGAAGGACGTAACAGACAGATAAGAAAGATGTGCGAGGAACTTGGACTTGAGGTGGCAAGGCTCAAGAGAACTGCTGTAGGACCTCTTCGCCTCGGTATGCTTTCTCAGGGAAAATGGAGAGAGCTTACACCCTCGGAGATAAACAGTCTCCGAAAGGCGTCAAAGTCCGTAAAAAGGTTGTAAACAGGACGGATTTTATGCTATAATACTTTGTAATTCCAAGGCAGAGAAACACCTTGTACGGTAGTTTATGGCCTTGCAATAAGGAGACGTATATATGGTAAAAAGCATGACCGGATTCGGTCGAGCTCAGCTTGAAACGGAAACCATGTTTGTTTCTGTCGAGATGAAGAGCGTAAATCACAGGTATTTCGAACTTTATACCAGAGTTCCGAGGACTTACAGTTTTCTGGAAGAAAAGATAAAGTCATACCTGCAGAACAGGGTTTCAAGGGGAAAGATTGAGTGTACCGTAAACATTGAATCACTTGATTCCGAGGACGTTGTCGTTAAGGTCAATCATACGCTTGCAAAATCCTATGTTGATGCACTTAAGGAGCTTCGAGACACTTATGAGCTTCGTGACGACATATCCGCAGGCGTATTGTCAAGATTTTCAGACGTTCTTGCAGTTCATAAGGGTGAGGCTGACGAGGACGAGATATGGAATGTTGTAAGGTCGGTTCTTTCTGAGGCAACAGACAAGTTTGTTGCTATGAGAGAGCGCGAGGGAGAAAAGCTCCGCGACGACATATGCGGCAGAGCAGAAACCATACTTTCAAAGGTCAGCTTTGTCGAGGAGCGTTCACCCGAGACAGTCAAAGAGTATAACGAAAAGCTTAGGCAGCGTATCAGCGAGCTTCTTGACGGAGCGGCTGTGGATGAGCAGAGAATTCTTCAGGAGGCAGCTATTTATGCCGATAAAATTGCCGTTGATGAAGAAACCGTAAGACTCAGAAGTCATATCGACCAGCTTAAGGACATGTTCAATGAAAAGGACGCTGTCGGCAGAAAGATGGATTTCCTTGTTCAGGAGATAAATCGCGAAGCAAATACCATAGGTTCAAAGGCTTCGGATTTTGAAATAAACAAGACTGTTGTAGACATCAAAGCCGAGATCGAAAAAATAAGAGAACAGGTTCAAAATATCGAATAACCGACCTTAAGGAGCCATTGAAATGAAACTTGTTAATATCGGATTCGGTAATTGTATAAATACCGACCGCATAATCGCTTTGGTGAGCCCGGATTCCGCCCCAGTAAAACGAATTATCGGTGATTGCAAGGAAAAGGGTACGCTTATAGACGCTTCTCAGGGCAGACGTACACGTTCGGTTATCATTACCGATAACGATCAGGTGGTTCTCTCTTATCTCGGTGTAGAAACCCTTACGCATAGGATTAACGGAGATGAAGAGGAGGAGTCACCGGTATGACAGAGTCTGTACAGAGCGGTTTTCTTCTTATTATTTCCGGTCCTTCCGGTTCGGGAAAAGATACAATTATCGACGAAATAATAAAAAGAGATGAAAAGACTATTGTTTCCATCTCTATGACCACCAGGGCTATGCGTGAAAACGAAGTCGACGGTGTGAGTTATTACTTTGTTTCGGAAGAAGAATTCAAAAAAAATATCGAAAACGGCGAGATGCTTGAGTGGGCAAAGTACGGAAAGCACTATTACGGAACGCCAAAAGCACCCATTAAAAAATGGATTTCAGAGGGAAAAACAGTTATTTTAAAGATCGAAGTCCAAGGTGCGGATAAGATACGCACACAGTTCCCGGACGTACGCACCATGTTTCTTATGCCACCGTCAATGAGTGTTCTCGAAGACCGACTCAGAGCAAGAAATACGGACAGCGAAGAGGATATCAGACGACGTATTGAAATTGCAAAAACCGAGATCGGCAGGGCAAATGATTACGATTATATCATCGTAAATAACCGTGTCGAGGACGCCGTAGAGGATGCACTTGAGGTTATTCTCAGACACAGACGTCATCTTCGGATGCTTACTGAGCTGAAGTCGGATAAATTCGAAGAGTTTTATTACGGACATCAGTTTAAGGATAAGCAGCTTAATGATTATCTTAATGAAAGCATACGTGTTCCGGCTCCAAAAGAGGACTACTCGGATATCGGACTTGTGAAAGTTAAATTTGATTAAAACCACAATTATAAACAAAGTGAGGTAACATCAATGCCAGAAAACAAAAAATTCAATCCCGATCTCAGAAAACTTTTAAACGGTGAGCATGGTGAAAAGCACATAAGCAGATATTCACTTGTAACCGCAACAGCAAAGCTTGCAAGAGAGATTTCAGAAGAAAATGAAGAAAAGGACGAGCTGGTAACTGAAAAGCCGGTATCAATTGCCCTTGAAAAGCTCCTTGACGGTGAGTATGCCATCGAGGAACCGGATGAAATAAAGGATATCTGATAAACGTTTCGGCAGCAGCGTTTTGTGCGTTGCTGCCAAAAACTATTTTTTACATTCTTTTTCGGAGGAAATATGACAGGCGTGACAACTGCACTTGTTGCTGTGCAAAATACGGCATATCATTTTGACAAACTGTATTCATATGTTGTTCCCGCCGAATATGCGAAAAGCATTTCGGCGGGATACCGTGTCATGGTCCCCTTTGGAAAAGGTGGTATGGTAAGACAGGGTGTAATCATTGAATTAGCAGAGTCTGATTCGGCGGAAGGTATGAAGTGTATAGCTTCGGTACCGGATAAGAAGCCGTTGTTTGACGAGCGAATGATAAGGCTTGCCGAGTTTATGAAGGAACGTACATTTTGTACGCTTTTTGATGCTCTTAAAACCATTTATCCCGGTCTTACAAAAGGAACAAGGGATCAGACCGTAAGAATGGTACGCACCGAGATTTACGAGAGCGAGCTTGAAAAAGCTTACAATGAAGCCGCGGAAAGCAATAAAAAGACCGTGCTTCTCCGTGGTGAAAGGATTTCAAAGAAACAGTTTGACGCGCTTGACTGTCTTACACAGCTTAAAACTTGCTCTGTAAAGGAACTCTGTTATTACTCGGGTGTTACGCCGGCGGTTGTTAACGCTCTTGAAAAGAAAACACTGGTCACTTATTATGACAAAGAAACTTTTCGCAGGCCCTATAACGAGAGTTCGTATGATACCGAAGCTATAGCACTTACCGAAAGTCAGACAAATGCATTTGAAAATCTTTTAAGAGCTTTTGAAAACGGAGGGGGCACAAGCCTTCTGTACGGTGTCACCGGAAGCGGTAAAACACAGGTTTATCTCAGGCTTATTGATGAAGTTCTGAAAAGCGGAAAAGGCGTTATTGTTATGGTGCCTGAGATTTCTCTGACACCGCAGACGCTTATGCTGTTTCATAAAAGGTACGGTGAAAAGGTTGCCGTTTTTCACAGTTCACTTTCAGACGGTGAAAGGCTTGATGAGTGGAAGCGTGTGAAAAAGGGAATTGCGCAGATTGCTATAGGTACACGTTCTGCCGTGTTTGCGCCGTTTGACAACCTGGGTCTTATCATAATGGATGAGGAACAGGAACATACCTACAAATCTGAGCAGAGTCCGCGCTATCACGCAAGGGATATCGCAAAGTATAAGTGCGCCGAAAGCAAGGCTTTGCTTGTGCTCGCGTCCGCTACACCGTCTTTTGAAAGCTTTGCCGCTGCAAGAGCCGGTAAATATTCACTCTGTGTTTTAAAGGACAGATTCGGAAATGCAAAGCTTCCGAGAGTTGAAGTAGTTGATATGCTTAAGGAACGGGCAGAGGGAAATACGGGAGAAATAAGCCGTACATTGCTCTCGGCTCTCATGAAAAATAAAGATGACGGACACCAGTCGATTTTGCTTCTCAACAGGCGGGGCTATAACACCTTTGCATCGTGTGATTCATGCGGTGAGGTGGCGATGTGTCCGAATTGCAGCATAAGTCTTACTTATCACAGAGCAAACAATAAGCTTATGTGTCACTATTGCGGATATTCGGTTCCGTTTACGACAAGATGCAGCTTTTGCGGTGAAAACGACGTTCATTATTCGGGAGTCGGGACGCAGCGTTTTGAAGAAGAACTTTCAAGGGTGCTTAAGGATGCTCGTATTCTCAGAATGGATGCCGACACAACCATGCAGAAGAATTCATACGAAGAGAAGCTCTCTGCTTTCAGAAGCGGCGAGTATGACATAATGATAGGGACACAGATGGTCGCAAAGGGACTTGACTTTGAAAACGTAACTCTGGTGGGAGTTCTCTCGGCTGACAAACAGCTCTACGGAGATGATTACAGGAGTGTGGAGACTACCTTTGATCTTCTGACACAGGTGGTCGGGAGAGCAGGCAGAGGACGTTATCCGGGCACGGCGATTATTCAGACCATACAGCCTGCAAACGACGTTATACGGCTTGCTGCAAGCCAGGATTTTGAAGCCTTTTACGACACGGAGATTAAGATGAGAAGGATTATGACTTATCCTCCGTTTTGCAACATATGCACCGTAAGTATTCAGGGCGCAAACGAGGGCAGGGCTGCAAATTCCGCGATGAATTTCAGCAATGCACTGAAGGAGGCCGTGAACGGAAAATATGAAGACGTAAAGGTAATTGTTCTCGGGCCCATGCCTGAACGGGTTTATAAGGTGAACAACAAATTCAGATACAGAATGATGATAAAATGTGTGAACAATAAACGATTCCGCGCGATGATGTCCGAGGTCTTTATGGAATTTTCAAAGGATAAGAGAAATTCGGGCGTATCCGCGATACCGGATATCATATAACATATTTCAAATACAATGCTCAAATTAAAATTTAATACTCAGAATAAGGGATGAATAAAAATGGCACTAAGAAAAATTGTAACAAAGGAAGACCCGATACTCAGAAAGAAGAGCAGACCCGTAGAGAAATTTGACGAAAAACTGGCAATGCTTCTCGATGATATGGCAGAGACGATGTATCATGCCGAAGGTGTTGGACTTGCCGCCGTTCAGGTTGGTATGCTTAAAAGAGTAATTGTTATGGATATCGGTGAAGGTCTTATAGAGCTTGTCAATCCGGAAATAATATTTGAAGAGGGAGAACAGACGGAAAAAGAGGGCTGTCTTTCACTTCCTGGAGAATGGTACGAAACCATAAGACCGGCAGTTGTTAAGGTCAAGGCGCAAAACAGAAAGGGTCAATGGTGCGTTTACAAAGGGGAGGAGCTGAAGGCGCGCTGCTTCTGCCACGAGATAGACCATCTTGACGGAATTCTGTTTATCGACAGGCGCAACCCGAGCCCTAAGACGGAATTACAGGATGATGTATTCAAAGAATAACTAAACGTACAGGAGAGAACAGATGAGAGTAGTATTTATGGGAACACCCGATTTTGCGGTTCCGACGCTTTTGCGCCTTATTTCCGACGGTCATGAGGTTGCGGGAGTTTTCACTCAGCCCGATAAGCCTAAGGGCCGTAAGCTTGAGCTCACACCGTCGGAGGTCAAGGTCTGTGCACTTGAAAACGGAATACCCGTTTTTCAACCCAAAAGCCTTAAAAACGGAGAAGCTATCCCTATACTTAACGAGCTGAAGCCGGAGGTTATAGTTGTTGCCGCATACGGTATGCTGCTTCGTGAGGACGTGTTGAGCTTTCCGAGGTACGGTTGTATAAACGCGCATGGCTCGATTCTTCCGAAGTACAGAGGCGCCGCTCCCATACAGTGGGCTGTAATCGACGGAGAAAAAGAGACCGGGGTTACCGCCATGCAGATGGATAAGGGCCTTGATACCGGAGATATGCTCCTTACAAAAACATTGGAGATAGGTGAGGACGAGACCTCGGGTGAACTTTTTGACAGGCTCAGTTTTCTCGCGGCAGATGTTGTTTCCGAGGTTCTTGTTTTGGCTGAAAAAGGGGAGCTTAACCCTGTTTCACAGGATGATTCCGAGTCCTCTTATGCCAGAATGCTCTCAAAGGACGACTGCCCTATTGATTTTTCAGAGCCGGCATCCGTCATACACAACAAGATACGCGGACTGTCACCGTGGCCTGTTGCACAGACTCAGCTTTCAGGTGAAGTGTTTAAGATACATCTTTCTTCACTTACAGACAAAAAGGTGTCTGAGGATACGAAGCCGGGTACGATTATTACCGACAAAAACGACATGTATGTTTCATGCGGAGACAAACGTCTTTTAAAACTTGTTACAGTTCAGCCGAAGGGTTCAAAAAGGATGTCTGCCGGAGATTATCTTCGTGGGCATAAGCCCGGAGCATCCTTTGATTAACCGGCTGCGGAGGTGGATTATGTCTGCAAACTCAAATGAAAATGCAAGAAATCTTGCACTGGATGTTTTGATAAGAATAGAAAAAGATGATTCGTATTCGAATCTGGCAATCGACGGTGCTTTGAAGGAAGCTCCCTCTCTGAGCAATGCCGATAAAGCCTTTTTCACGGCTCTTGTCTATGGGACTGTGGAGAGAAAAATCACGCTTGATTACAATCTCGAACTTTATTTAAAGGAGCCTTTAAAAAAGCTGAATCCTGTTGTATTGTGTGCATTGAGACTCGGTGCATATCAGATTCTTTTCATGGAGAAAATCCCAGATACGGCAGCGATAAACGAAACCGTAAACCTTGTTAAACGCAGGGCTGGATATGCCTCAGGTCTTACCAATGCCGTCCTCCGTAAGGTATCCGCAAACGGTCTGAGGCTTCCCGATGCTGACGATGAAAGCTATCTTTCCGTGAAGTATTCATTCCCGGAATGGCTTGTTAAGATGTGGATAAATGCCTACGGAGAAGATGATGCAGTCGGTATCATGGAGCATTCACTCGGACCGCAAAAAACATATATACGGATGAACACACTTGAAATAGACCTCAATGAAAACGGACTTTCCCTGTCGCCGTGCGCGGAATACAGCTTCAGCGGAGCGCTGGAGGACAGTGCTGATTATAACGCGGGGATGTTTCACGTTCAGGATAAATCATCTCAGATGTGCTGCGAAGCTTTGGGTGTAAGGCCCGGAGAGACTGTCTTTGACATGTGTGCCGCACCCGGCGGAAAAAGCTTCACGATAGCCGAAATGATGGGCAACAAAGGTGTTATAAAAGCCTTTGACCTCCATGAGCACAGAGTTGAGCTTATAAAAGAGGGAGCGGCACGGCTCGGTATAGATATCATTGAAGCTCGTGTTTCAGATGCGGAGAAGTATGATGAGAGCCTGGGGCTTGCCGACAGGATTCTATGCGATGTACCCTGTTCCGGTCTCGGAATAGTCGGAAGGAAACCCGAAATACGTTACAAAACGGCTACAAACATTGACTATTTGCCGTCTTTGCAGTACAATATTCTGGTTAATTCTTCAAAGTATCTGAGGGCTGGAGGGACTTTGGTTTACTCGACCTGTGCCCTGAATCCCAAAGAGAACGAAGAGGTTGTTTCAAGGTTTTTGGATGAACACAGGGACTTTGAGCTTAAAACAATTAAAACAGTTTTACCGCATGTGTATGACTGTGACGGCTTCTTCTACGCTGTCCTGAAAAAGGGTGATCGGAACTGAACACGGATATCAAGTCATTAAGCCTTCCCGAGCTGTCGGCATCTTTTGAGGAACAGGGCTTTGAAAAGTTTCGTTCCGGACAGGTTTATTCATGGCTTCATACCAAAAACGCGAAAAGCTTTGACGAAATGACAAATCTTTCAAAGGACCTTCGCCGTATGCTTTCGGAGAGGTATGAAATAAAGAACTGTGATATTGAGAGAAAACTTGTTTCAAAGCTTGACGGAACCGTAAAGTATCTTTTCAGACTTTGCGACGGCGAGTTTGTCGAGAGTGTGCTTATGAAGTATAAGTACGGGTACACCGTGTGTGTGTCAAGCCAGGTGGGCTGTAACATGAAGTGTTCCTTTTGTGCTTCGACTATCGACGGCTGTGTCAGATCTCTTTATCCGTCAGAAATCCTTTCACAGATTTATGAGATAGAACGTGATAATTCCGAATCCGGACTCTGTGTTTCACATATTGTGATGATGGGGATGGGAGAGCCGCTTGACAACTATGACAACGTTCTTAAGTTTCTGGATCTCATTACGGACAGGAACGGAAAGAACATAAGTGCAAGACATATCTCGGTTTCCACCTGCGGTATAGTACCTAAGATATACGACCTTATCGAAAAACATCCGCAGTTCACACTCTCGGTATCACTTCATGCGCCGACAGACGAGCTTCGCTCAAGAATCATGCCCATAAACAAAAGGTGGCCGGTTGATGAGCTGCTTGAGGCGTGCAAAAGGTATACGGAGACTACAAGACGCAGGATTTCCTTTGAATACGCCATGATGAGCGGAATAAATGACACGGACGACTGTGCAAGGGAACTTGTGAGAAAGCTTCGCGGTATGCTCTGTCACGTAAATCTTATTCCCGCGAACGAGGTCAGGGAAAACGATTACAGGAGAAGCGGCAATGAAAGAATTGTTGCCTTTTCAGATATACTTAACAAAAACGGTATAAACACAACTATAAGGCGAAGCCTCGGGGGAGATATCGACGCTTCCTGCGGACAGCTTCGCAGAAAACATACAAACGATCGAAAGGAGGAGAAGGTGTGAGAATAATTGCTAAGACAGATGTCGGCAAGGTACGTTCGTCAAACCAGGACTCATACGCCGCAGGCGAGTTTCAGAACGGAGTGGCATGGGCTGTAGTGTGTGACGGAATGGGCGGAAATGCCGGCGGAAACATTGCAAGCTCAACTGCCGTAAAAAGTATTTCCGAAAAGATAACCATGGGTTACAGAGACGGAATGACTTCTTCTTCTATAAAAAATTTGCTGATTACAGCGATAACAAACGCAAACTATGAGGTCTTCGACATGGCAAGTTCTAATTCGGAGCTCAAGGGTATGGGTACAACTGTTGTTGCTGCAATAATAACACCGGATGCGGTTTACGTGTCACATGTGGGTGACAGCAGAGCGTATCTGGTTTCAAAAAATGAAATACGACAAATAACGAAAGACCATTCGGTGGTACAGGATATGGTTGAAAAGGGTGAAATAACACCCGATGAAGCCAAAAGCCACCCACGCAAAAATCTTATAACGCGTGCCCTTGGCGTTGATGAGGAAGTAAAAGCAGACTTCCTTGCCGAAGACACAACGTCGGACGATGTTCTTCTCATTTGTACGGACGGGCTTTCAAACTTCGTGGATCAGTCAGATATTTACCGCGTTGTATGTGACAGGCCCTACACAGATTTTGCAGATACACTTGTTGACATGGCAAACGAAAAAGGCGGTGCGGATAACATAACGGTTGTCGCCGTAGCGTATTAATTGTAAGTAGTGTTTACTATTAGTGTAATCTTCACGGGAGTGTGCGAAAATGGATAGTTACGTAGGAAAAAGACTCGATGGTCGTTATGAAATCAGAGAAATAATCGGAGTCGGCGGTATGGCGGTTGTATACAAGGCATACGACAACATAGATGACCGCATAGTTGCAATCAAGATACTCAAGGAGGAGTTCCTTGCAAACGAGGAATTCCGCAGAAGATTCAAAAACGAATCAAAGGCTATTGCAGTACTCAGCCATCCGAATATCGTAAAGGTATACGATGTTTCGTTCGGTGACAGACTGCAGTATATCGTCATGGAATATATCGAGGGCATAACGCTCAAGGAGTATATCGAACAGCAAAAGGTTATTAACTGGAAAGAGGCTGTTCATTTCACAACTCAGATTTTAAGGGCTTTGCAGCATGCGCATGACAAGGGCATTGTTCACAGAGATGTAAAGCCGCAAAATATCATGCTTCTTCAAAACGGCAACATCAAGGTTACGGATTTCGGTATTGCACGTTTCTCAAGAGGCGAAACAAGAACGATGACAGAGAGTGCCATCGGCTCCGTGCATTACATCAGTCCGGAGCAGGCACGCGGTGAGATAACAGATGATAAGGCGGATATCTACTCTGTCGGTGTTGTTCTCTACGAGATGATAACGGGTAAGCTTCCGTTTGAGTCTGACAGCGCGGTTTCCGTTGCAATCATGCAGCTTCAGAATGAGGCTGTTCACCCGAGAGAAATAAATCTTCAGATTCCTGTGGGTCTTGAGCAGATAACGCTCAGAGCCATGCAGAAGAACATAAAGGACAGATATCAGTCCGCTGCCGAAATGCTTCTTGACCTTGATGAGTTCAGAAGAAATCCGGCTATAAAGTTTGACTACAGCTACTTTGTTGACAAGGAGCCGACAAAGTATATCGGTCAGCAGGCAACGACTGTTATTCCGACAGCCGGCGCTCCCGTTTCTCCGCAGCCGGAGGAAGCCGAGGATGAGATTGAGGACGAGGAAGAGGAGCACAACAAGGTTCTTCCTATACTTATCGGCGTTATGTCGGCACTTCTCGGCGTTGTTATTTTAGTTGTTATCATCCTTGCTCTTTTCACGGATATCTTCAAAAACGACAAGATTGAAGTACCCGAGCTTCTCGGAAAGGTCTATACCGAGGAAATCGAAAACAACAAGGAGTATACCGATGACTGGAAGTTTGAGGTTAAGTACGTTACCTCTACAACCTATCAGGCAGGTCAGGTTTGTAACCAGAGTCCATACGGCGGAGCAAAGGCCAAAAAGGGCAGTACGATAAAGCTTGAGGTTGTTTCCGGCGGTTCTCTTGTTGAGGTTCCGAAGATAAAGGGACATGAAATTGCCGCTGCAAAATCCGAACTTTCGGCTGCAGGCTTCACAAGCATAAAGGTTATAACTCAGTACGACGACAGCATGGATCCGGGTCTTGTTATCTCCTCTGACCCGAAAGAGGGAACAAAGGCAGATACTACAACAACCATCACCGTTTATGTTTCAACTGACGTAAATGAGAACGATGTAAAAGTTCCCGGACTTCTCGGACTCAACTATAAGACAAACAAGACAGAGATTGAAAAGGATTATCTTGAGGAAATCGGTCTTAAGCTCGGCAGAGTAAGGGAAGAGGATTCCGATAAGCCGGAAGGACAGATAATAGAGCAGAGCATTGACGAGGGTACGGCAGTTTCAAAGGGTACGAAGATTGATATCGTCATAAGCACCGGAAAGGCTGCAAACTCCTCCGTCAACATCACGATTACGCTACCGAATACCGGTTCTACCGAAACACTTGAGATCTTTGTTGACAACGTTCAGTTTGACTCAAAGAAAGTAAACTGTGCCGGCGGTACACATACGGAAACGGTCGTAGGTACGGGATCAGGTAAGCAGATTGTTATTAAAATCGGTGGTAACATGGTCTATTCCGCAACCGCAGACTTTACGAAGACACCGGGTGTTCTTTCAAATCAGAAAACCTATACGATTGCTACAAAGAAGTCCATACCTGACGTTGTAGGTAAGACTGTTGCTGAAGCGAAGTCAATACTTGCAAATGAAGGATTTACCAATGTTACAGTTTCTCCTGCACTCAATGATTCTGATACAGTAACAGCAACTATTCCGAGTGCGTCTTCCAGTCGTACCTATTCTCTTGATACAAAAATAACATTGTTTTAAATTAAAGGTTTGGCGAATTGGTTTTTCCAATTCGCCTGCTTTATAAACGGAATTAAAATCATTTTATCAGGATATAAGAAAGGTGTTTATGGCTGAAAAAGATTTAAGCTTAAAGGAAAATCAGAAACAGGGCATAATCATAAAGGGAATAGGCGGATTCTACTATGTAGAATCCGCTCAGGTGCTTTACGAATGTAAAGCAAGAGGTGTTTTCCGCAAAAACGGAATTACTCCGATGTGCGGTGACAGGGTTGTCATAAGCGTCAACGAGGAGGAAAGGGCGGAAAACACCATAGATGAGGTTTTGCCGAGAAAGAATTTTTTGTTAAGGCCGCCCGTCGCCAACATTGACAGGCTGATAATAGTGGTTGCGGGTGCGGAGCCAAGGCCGAATACGCTGCTTATTGACCGACTGACGGCCATTGCCGTAAGTCGGGGAATAGAGCCTGTCATTGTTTTAAACAAAGCCGACCTTGCGGATATCGGCGAGCTTTATTCAACTTATAAAAAAGTCGGCTTTGAAACCGTTATTGCCTCCGGCAAAACGGGCGAGGGCGTCGGGGAAATAAAAAAATTACTCGAGGGCAAAACCTGTGCCTTCACCGGAAATTCCGGTGTAGGCAAGTCAACGCTTCTTAACCGGATTGATCCCGACCTTTCAATCAAGACGGCGGAGATAAGTCAAAAGCTCGGAAGAGGAAAGCATACGACAAGAGAGTGTACATTGCACAAGCTTGAAGGCGGCTACGTTGCGGATACCCCCGGGTTTGCGAGTCTGGAAATACTCAAAAACGAAGTAATCATGAAGGAGGACCTTCCGGATTGCTTCCCTGAATTTCATGAGTATATTGAAAATTGCAGATTTTATCCCAACTGTGCCCATATGGATGACAAGGACTGTGCCGTGCGAACGGCGGTCCTGGACGGAGAGGTACCGAAAACACGTTATGAGAGCTACCGTACCATGTACAATGAGGTAAAGGATTTAAAAACGTGGCAGTTTAAATAGGTTTAAACTCAGACAACGCCGTGTTTTTGACGCTTACGCATTTTTTTCGGAGATTAATATTACTTTATAAGAACGAGTAACTCAAACACACCTTTTTGCATAGAATGGCTTAATTAAGCCGAAAAGGCTATGCAAAGGGGTGTATTTTTATGAAAATAGTTGTTGTACACAGTCCCAGAGGCATAAGGGGGCTTCTTAAAAGAATTTTCGGTATTACGGATTAAAGGTATATATCCTTGCTTTGCGACATATAAATTAGTAATAAAATTTTGTTGTCGGAGGAGCATTTAAGAATGGATGAACTTAAACTCAAGATGCAGAATGTGGCTGTGTATTCCGAAAACGACACCTACAGTATTGAGCAACCCGTTGACTGTGATATTACGCTTCCGGATTACTGCACAGGTATACAGAGAATTCTGAAGTGTGCGTCAATTCCCGGTATCGCATCCGTGTCGCTTCAGGGGAACGGTATAAAGGCCGAAGGATCGGTTACGGTGAGAATTATATATATCGATGAAAACGAGTCTCTGCAAACCTACGACACGAACGTACCGTTTTCAAAACAAATCGATATGCAGACCACCGAATCCGTTGTTTTTACAAACTGCAATGTAAGGTCGGGATATATGAATTCAAGAGCCGTGACCGGAAGGCGAGTGGATGTGCACGGCGCGGTTACTCTTCAGTTTATTTCCGGAGAAAAGCTCGAGACAGGCATAGTGACATCCGAGCTTCCCGAGGTTATTCAGCGCAAGCCCAAGACTTTAAGAGTTGCAAATTCGGTTGCCGACGCAGGCAGGTTCTTTCATGTGACTGAGGTTCAAACGCTTGATAATATGCCGCCGGTATCGTCTGTTGTAAGGACTACGGGATATGCTGTTGTGAATGAAATCAAGGTCATTAAAGATAAGGCTTTGATAAAGGGAAATCTCATGATTTCAATGTCGTATACATCACCCGGGAAGAACGGGATTTTTCTCTACGAAACAAAGCTTCAACTCAGTCAGATAGTTGATGCAACGGGTCTTGACGAGAATGAAATCATAGACACGAGAGTACATATCACGCAGCTCAATGTAATTCCTAAGGCAGATGTATCCGGTGAGTACACACTTCTTGACATAAGCGCAAAGCTTATGGCTGAGATGCATGCCTACAGGGAAATCGAAGTGAACGGTGTAGAGGATGCATACTGTACGGAAAGGCAGGTGAGCCTCGGTCGAAAAACAGTTCCCATGCTTGAGTTTCTTGAAAAGGTGAGCGAAACATTTTCCGTAACAAAAAAGACGGATATCTCCGTATCCGAAAAGGAAAGTGTATTAGACGTTTGGTATACGGACTTAAGCTCATCCTACAGATTTGAAAACGGAAAATTCGAGCTTTCGGGCAGCGTCAATGTATGCTTTCTCACAGAATCATCCGAGGACGGTTACGGATACTGCGAGCGCGCGGTAGACTTTACTTATGTGAGAGCATTTGAAGCGGAGTCCGTGAATGTATTCTGCACACCGGAGATTGTGATTGTCTCTCAAAGAGCGGTGAAAAATACCGACGGCATAATCGAGCTGGATACGGAATTTTCGATAAATGCAAATATTTTTAACAAGCGCAATACGGAATTTGTTTCGGATATTTCCTTTGCGGAGGGGGAAAACAACAGAGAGTGCGACAGTGCCGCAATAATATATTTTGCGTCAAAGGATGAAAGTATATGGGATATTGCGAGGCATTATAACACAACAGTCTCTCTTGTCATGGAGGAAAATGACCTGACCGATGAATTTCTCGTTCAGGATAAGATGTTGCTTATTCCGCGATAAATTGGTAGAATGAGGCTGTGACCGTATGTGCGGTCACAGCAATTTTTTCATCCGGAAAGGAAGTTACGTATGAAAGCAAAGAAGGTGGGCAAGGTGTTTCTGATTATTCTTGCCGTTATAGTTGCGTTGGCGCTTCTTTTTATTGCAGGCTACAATATCTATCAGAAGATTTCATACAGGGAATTTAACAAGGTTTCCGAAAAGGAATTTAAAATTCCCGGACTGTCGGACGGCTTTGTGCCTCAGGGCATAACGTGGGTTGAAAATGACGGTAAGGAGGGTATGTATCTTGTTTGCGGATATATGTCAGACGGAAGCGCATCGCGTATATATATGACAAACGGAAAGAGCGGAAAAGAGCTCAAACAGAGCTTTGTTTCACTCTTTACAAATGACGGTAAGGCGGATCACGCACATGCCGGAGGAATCTCGGTTTTCGGTGACTTTGTGTATATGGCAACGGGACATGAGATAAATGTTTATTCATTATCTGAGCTTCTCGGAGCGAAAGAAAAATCGACTGACCTCGTTGACGCTTATGTTGAAAAATCCAGGGATTCCGAATTTACCGGCGTGATAGAGCCTATAGGGACATTCAATCCTCAGACGGGGCCGGCGTTCGTTCATGTTGAGGACGGTTATCTTTTTGTCGGAGAATTTTACATCGCTGAGGACTATGAGACTCCGGAAAGTCATCACATGACAACGGACAGCGGTGACTATCAGCAGGCTATAATGACGGTTTACGTGCTCTCAAAGGATGCGGAGCTCGGACTGCTCGAAAAGAGACCTGTTGCGGCCTTCTCGATTACGGACAAGGCACAGGGTATGTGCTTCGTAAAGGACGACAAGGGCGAAACAAAGATGCTTATTTCTACCTCTTACAGTGTTGCTTCCTCTCACATAAAGGTCTATGACAACCCGATGAAGTCGTATTTGTCGTTACTTGCCGGAGTAAAGGACGCCTCTGACGGAACGTTCACAACGGACGACGGCGACAAGGTTCCGCTTTTTTACGTTGACAGCGCCCACCTTGAAAAGGACTGGGTGCTTGCACCGATGTCCGAGGAGCTTCTCTACAAGGACGGAAAAGTGTATATCATGTGCGAGTCGGCATGCAAAAAATATATGTTTGGCAATCTGACCGGCGCACGCAATTGCTACTCGTTCAGACCATACTGATTTCAAAGAAGTCATATTCTATTTTGAAAAACCGTGTCTGACAGGTACGGTGTGCCTCGGCTTAAACGGTATTTTATAAAAATGACCGAATAGTACAAGTAAAAAACCTCATAAGATTTATAAAGTAATCTTGTGAGGTGTTTTTATGTTTATGTCACTTTTTAATCTTCTCGGCTATGTATACTTCTTTGCACTTAAGCTCTCGTCGGCGGGGTCCTTCCCAAAACCGTTGTCGAAGGCTGAGGAAGCGGAGCTGCTCTCCGTGCTCGGAGACTGCTCTGCCGACGAGAAGGAGCGGCGGGCGGCGAGGGATGAGCTGATAAGTCACAACCTGCGTCTGGTCGCGCATGTCATAAAAAAGTACTATTCAAGCTACAGCGACCAGGACGACCTTATCAGCATCGGCACGATTGGTCTTATAAAAGGAATTAATTCCTACGACCAAAGCAAGGGCACCAAGCTTGCCACATACGCCGCCCGCTGTATCGAGAATGAAATACTCATGTACTTTAGGGCGAAGAAAAACAAAGAGCAGTATATTCTTCTCGGAGATCCCATAGACGTAGATCCGGAGGGAAATCCGCTTACTGTTATGGATGTTGTATGCGATGAAACGAATATCGCCGAGGATGTTGAAAGAAAGGTGAAAACCGAGGAAGCTCTTCGTCTTGTAAGCCTCCTTAAGAACCCGCGTGAGAAGCAGATAATCATTTTGAGATACGGGCTTGATAACAAACCTCCGCTCACTCAAAGAGAAGTGGCAAAAAGGCTCGGAATTTCAAGATCCTACGTTTCCAGAATAGAAAAGAAAGTACTTCTGGAACTGCGCTCGGAATTTGAATGATTTTATACGGATATTTACCAAAAAAGCTATGCATTATATTGATTTTTCCGTGTCATCAGCGTATACTATTCCTTGATTATATTTTATTTTAGCGAGGGACAAGCTATATGAGAAACATGCCAATCGGTGAGATGCTAAAGGAGTACGGTTATATTACCGACGACCAGATAAAACAGGCTCTTGCCATTCAGAAACAGGATAGATCCAAAAAACTCGGTCAGATTCTTGTTGAGCTGGGTTATATCACCGAGAAGGAGGTACTTGACGCTCTCGGTAAGAGGATGGGCCTTCAGATAATAAGACTCGATAACTTCAAGATTGACACAAGCGCGGTTGCGCGTATTCCGAAGCAACTGGCTGTGAAGTATAACATGATAGCAATAGCCGAGGATCAGGGTAAACTCACGGTTGCAATGAGCGACCCTCTCAACTTCTATGCGGTTGAGGATGTTCGTCAGACTACCGGTATGACGCTTGAGGTTTACCTTGCCGAAACACAGAACATAACAAAGGCTATCGACCTTTACTATGCCGAGGTTTCCGCAAAATCCGCGGCTGCGCAGGCAAACGTCTCTGTGGATATCCCCACAACACAGGCTGTTCAGGAGCTTGAGGACGCAGACGCCGGTGACGACGTACCTATTGTAAAATTCTTAAACTCATTGCTTGTCCACGGTTACACGACTCACGCATCGGATATTCATATCGAGCCTTTTGAAACACAGACGGTTGTTCGTCTCCGTACAGACGGTATGCTTGTTGACTACGTAACGCTTGCCGCTTCGGTAAACAAACAGCTTATCGCACGTATCAAGATTATGTCCGGACTTGACATCGCTGAGCGCCGTGTTCCTCAGGACGGTCACTTCAGACAGATAATTGACGGTTACGACATGAACGTCCGTGTATCTACTCTTCCGACTGTTTACGGAGAGAAGGCCGTTCTTCGTTACCTCGCTACAAATACCAAGCTTGACAACATGGGCTCGTACGGAATGAATGAGGAAAACTATCAAAAGATGCAGACTATCCTCAGAAACCCGAACGGTATCATATACATCACCGGACCTACAGGTTCAGGTAAAACAACCACTCTTTACATGATTCTTGACACGCTTGCACAGAAGCCCATAAACGTTTCAACCGTTGAGGACCCTGTTGAGCGTACACTTCCGAGAATTAACCAGACACAGGTGAACGTGCTTGCCGGAATGACATTCGCAGCCGGACTTCGTGCTCTTCTTCGTCAGGACCCCGACGTTATCATGGTCGGTGAGACCCGTGACGGTGAAACTGCCGAGATTTCCGTTCGTGCCGCTATTACGGGACACCTTGTTTGTTCTACACTTCATACAAACGACGCATTGTCGTCAATCGTACGTCTTGAGGATATGGGCGTTGAGCCGTATCTTGTAGCGAACTCGGTTGTAGGTATCGTTGCTCAGCGACTTATGCGTAAGGTTTGTCCGAACTGCAAGGAAGAGTATGTTCCGGATTCGGTTGAGTGCGATGCTATGGGCGCTCATCCCGCAAAGGTAGTTCGCGGAAAAGGCTGTCATATGTGTAACAATACCGGTTATAAAGGACGTATTGCCATTCATGAAATCGTTGTTGTTGACAAGAAAATGAGACGTATGATTGCAGATAAGGTTCCCATGGACGACATAACCGCATACGCTGTAAACGTGCAGGGTATGACTACTCTTAAGAATTCGGCGCTGCAGCTTGTTGAAGAGGGCGTAACCACTGTTGAGGAAATGCTTAAGATTTGTCAGACAGCCGAATAAAAACTGATTTTTCAGTGTGATATTCTAAGGAGGAAAAGCTTTTTATGGCTCATAAAACAACCGGGAACGGCACTTCTGCCAAGAAGAAAAAGAAGACCGGTAAGGGGCATCTTTCTTCAGCTGTTGTTTCTGTTCTGATTGTTCTTTTACTTACCTTTCTGATAGTCGGTATCTGTATTCTCATTTACATATTTTCTTTTGTAAACGGTGACGTGGCGATAAACCTTGACTCTTATAAAAACAGTCAGGATCAGACGAGTATCGTCTATGCCATGAACGAAAACAACGAGCCGTATGAGATTGCAAGGCTTCACGGTGAGGAAAACAGAATATGGGTTGACCTTGAACATATCCCAAAGGATGTTCAGAACGCGTTTATTTGTCTTGAGGATAAGAGATTTTACAGTCATCCGGGTGTTGACTGGATAAGAACCCTGAAGGCAGTTCTGACGCTCGGTAAGAGCGGCGGAGGGTCAACACTCACACAGCAGCTTATAAAGAACCTGACAGAGGAAAATTCCGCAACGGTTTCGCGTAAGTTCAACGAAATTCTCTATGCGCTTAACCTTGAAAAGAATTACGATAAGTCGGAGATACTTGAAGCGTATCTTAACACCATATCTCTGGGCTCGGGCTGTTACGGAGTACAGACAGCCGCTCAGAAGTATTTCGGTAAGGACGTCGAACAGCTCAATGCCGCGGAGGCCGCTGTTATCGCATCAATAACGCAGGCACCCACAAAGTACAATCCGCTTCTTAATCCCGAAAAAAACAAAGAGAGACAGGAAACCTGTCTTTGGTATATGCATAATCAGAAAAAGCTTTCAGATAAGGACTACAAGGCGGCTCTTGATTACAAGATTGTATTCACGAACTCCGATGATTATGTACCGTCCGAGAAAACAAAGAAGGCGGTTAAGGAAGATAAAAAAATCAACAGCTACTACGTTGACTTTGTTATCGATTCAGTAATAAAAGACCTTTCAACTCAGTACGGATACACCGCAAATGAGGCGTGGAGAATGGTCTATTACGGCGGACTCAAGATTTACGCAGCCGTAGACGAAAAGATTCAGTCCGCTATGGAAGACGTTTACGTTAACCGTAAAGCCTTCATTACGGAAAAGAACAGAACCGAGACCGGAGAAAACGGCACAAAGAAAAAGATTCAGTCCGCTATGGTAATTATGGACTATGAGGGACGTGTTGTCGGTATTGTCGGCGGCGCGGGCGAGAAGAAAATTAATCGCGGACTTAACAGAGCCACTGATTCCTTAAGGTCTCCGGGCTCCTCCGTAAAGCCGCTCAGCGTTTACGCTCCGGCGCTTGATACTGGCAAGATTTATTATTCAAAGATGCTTGTGGATTACGGTATTGTTGTCAACGGCAAGCGTTGGCCCGAAAACTACGGAGGAAGCACAGGCTCTCCGGACAGGATGGTTACGCTGCAGTACGCCGTTGCACAGTCACTTAACACGACATCCGCTCGTACTCTTAAGGAGATAGGCCTTGACACATCCATAAAGTATCTTACGGAAAGATTCCATATTTCAACCCTTACTCTTGAGGGTGACGACACGGATAAGAACTATTCGTCGCTCGCGGTAGGCGGTATGTCACACGGTGTTACATCTCTTGAGATGTGCGCGGCTTATGCCACGTTCGGAAACGGCGGTAAGTATTACAAGCCGTACTCTTACTACAAGGTTACAAACTTCTCAGGTGACAGCACGATTCTTGAAAACACTCCGGCACCCGAGCAGGCTGTTTCCGCAGAAACGGCAACCGTAATGAACAGATTGCTCCAGACCGTTATTACAAGCGGTACAGGTAAGGGCTGCGGAGTGAAGAACTTCTCAACATTTATGAAGACAGGTACCACGTCGGATTCAAAGGATATGTGGGCTTGCGGCGGTACACCGTACTACTGCGGCGCCGTATGGCTGGGATACGACAAGCAGGAGCAGATCTACGTCACGGGAGCTGCTGCAAAAATCTGGGCAGCCGTTATGAATCAGGTTCATTCCGGAATGGCCGAAAAAGATTTTGATTACAGCAAAAAGGTTGTTGCCCGCGAGTACTGTACGAAGACCGGACTTCTTGCAGGTGACTCCTGCGCGTCTAAGGCAACCGGTTATTATGCAACGAATAAATTACCGGGAACCTGTTCCGGAAATTGTTCGGCGTCAGGGTCTTCCGATGAAGAGAAGACAGCTGATTAATTAAATTTTTGTTGCGACGGCATAAAGTTATACCGTCGCAACTTTTTTCGGAGGTTGTTATGATTATTCTTGCGGTTGATTACGGCTATGAAAGAACAGGTCTTGCGGTTTGTGATAAGACCGAAACATTGGCTTCTCCCATCGGCACAATAAAAGAGTCGTATATGCCGAAGGTTGCAAGGAGAATTTTTGAGGCGGCAGAGGAACGAAAGGCAGAACTTGTCGTTATCGGCCTTCCTAAGAATATGGACGGCACGGAGGGTGAGCACGCCGAAAAAAGCAGGGAGCTTGCAATGATGCTGAGCAATGACTACGGCATTTCTACAGAACTGTGGGACGAACGCCTTACAACGGTACTTGCGTACAGACTGCTTGATGAGTCGCAGACCTTCGGCAAAAAAAGAAAAAGTGCCGTAGACACTGTTTCGGCAACCGTCATTTTAGAGGATTATTTAAAGAACAAAAACATGGCGTAGGTTTGATTAAAGAGCCATAAACAAGTTCTATAATCAAATCAAATGATTAAATCAACAATCAAGCAATCGAATCAAAATATTAATCCAAATAATCAAATCAGACGATCAATCAAGAAATCAACTAAGCAGCTAAGAACTCAACTAAGCAACCAAGCAATCAACCAAGCAACCAAGAAATCAACTAAGCAACCAAGAAATCAACTAGGCAGCTAAGAAATCAACTAGGCAACTAAGAAATTAACTAAGCAGCTAAGTCAAAGAATTGAATCAAGTAATCAATCAAGATATCAACCAAGCGGCTAAGTAAAAGAATTAAATCAAACAATCAATTATAATAATCAGCTCAAATAAATGAATTAAATAAATGAACTAAATGAACGAATCAAAGAAGATTTAAAGTTTAAAAAAGAGAAAATAAATACCAAAAACAATTGTAAAAAATCGGAGATAACATATGTCAACAGATACATTGCTCGTAAAAATGAATGATATGCAAAAGGCAGCGGTTCAGAATACGGAGGGACCGCTTCTTATACTGGCGGGAGCAGGTTCGGGAAAGACGACCGTGCTTGTTTCACGTATTGCATATATCGTCGAAAAGGGGCTTGCAAGGGCCTGGCAGATTCTTGCCATAACATTTACAAATAAAGCTGCAAACGAGCTAAAAAGCAGGCTTTCTCTTTATCTCGGAGAAGAAAATGCCTCTGAGATTTACGCGGGTACATTTCACTCTGTATGCGTGAAAATTTTAAGAAGATACGGTGACAGAATAGGCTTTTCTTCACACTTTACCATATATGACACGGATGACTCGAAGCGCGTTATGAAGGAGTGTCAGAGGCTTCTCGGGATTGACGATAAAATGATGCCTCACAAGAGTATTCTTTCGGCGATAAGCAGGGCAAAGGATAGCCTTATCTCTGTCGAGGAGTATGAAAAATCCGCAGAAAACGACATAAGACTAAAAAAATATGCGGAGTGCTATAAGCTTTATCAGCAGCTTCTTTTAAAAGCTGATGCCATGGATTTTGACGATATCATAGTGAACACGATAAAGCTTCTTGAGACCGATAAAGAGGTTCTTGAATATTACCAGAACAAGTTTATGTACGTTCATGTAGACGAGTATCAGGATACCAACTATGCACAGTATGTTCTTACAAGTCTTTTTGCGGGGAAGTACAAAAACATCTGCGTTGTCGGTGATGATGACCAGAGTATTTACAAGTTCCGCGGTGCAACTATTGAAAATATTCTAAACTTTGAAGACCATTATAAAAATGCTGCCGTTATACGTCTTGAGCAGAACTACCGCTCGACGGGAAATATCCTTTCCGCCGCGAACGAGGTTATAAAGAACAACACCGAGCGAAAGGGAAAGAATCTTTGGACGGACTCCGGAGACGGTGAAAAAATAACGGTGTATACTGCGGATGACGAGATAAGCGAGGGTATGTTTATAGCCGATGAAATCTCATCAGGTGTTGCAAACGGCAGAAGCTTCTCGGACCATGCAATCCTTTACCGCACCAATGCGCAGTCAAACGCCATAGAGCGCGCTTTTGTACGCTCAAGTATTCCGTATAAGGTTTTCGGCGGAAAGCGTTTCTATGAGCGCAAGGAGATACGTGACGCAATAGCTTACTTAACGCTTGTTAACAATCCGGCGGATACCGTAAAGCTTAAGCGTGTTATAAACGAGCCGAAACGCGGTATAGGTGATTCGACAGTCAACTCAGCGTCGGATATTGCCGCGGGTCTCGGAGTAAGCTTGTTTGAGGTAATAGAAAATGCAGATCAGTATGACAAGCTCAGCCGTAGCTCCGGAAGACTCCTGAGCTTCGCCTCTATGATAAACGGTTTTCGTGAAAGAGCGGAGAATGAATCAATCATTTCTCTTTTTGATGAGATAATGAATGAAACGGGATACATCGCTTCTCTTGCCGCCGACAGGGAAACCTATGACGACAGGTTCCAAAACCTTCAGGAGCTTAAGACGAATATCGCAAGGTATCTTGAGGAAAACGAAGACGGAGACCTTCAGGGCTTTTTGGAGGAGGTTTCATTGCTCTCGGATATCGACGCGTACAATGAGCAGGCGGATGTTGTTGTGCTTATGACTCTTCATTCGGCAAAGGGACTGGAGTTCCCCGTTGTATTCCTTGTCGGAATGGAGGAGGGCATTTTCCCGGGACGCCAGTCGATGTACGACCAATCTGAAGTTCAGGAGGAGCGAAGGCTTGCTTACGTGGGAATAACTCGTGCCAGAGAAAAGCTTTATCTCACCAATGCAAGACTACGTATGCTCTTCGGCTCGACACAGAGAAATCCCGCCTCAAGATTTATCGGTGAGATATCTGATGATTATCTTGACAGGTTATCACAGAGTGAGCCGGTATTTTCATTCAGACAGCCGCAGGAGAATCGCGGCGACTACGGAAAAAAGAAAGATTATTCCATGTCGCATATGATAGGCGGAGCGAGACCGAAGCCGGAGCCCTCGAAAAAGAGCAGTGTTTCCTATGCTGTGGGTGATACCGTAAGGCATAAGGCTTTCGGTACCGGAGTTATAATAAGCATCATGCCTATGGGAAATGACAATCTTTTGGAAGTGGCTTTTGACAAGGCGGGAACGAAAAAACTCATGTCAAATTTCGCAAAGCTTGAAAAACTTTAATAAAAAAAACCGAGGTCGGTATCTGAAATGAACCCCAAAAGTCAGACGCTTTTGGGGTTCTTATCAATTGATATCCGCCACGGGTTTTATTTTGTTTTAAAGCTGAGACACATACGGAGAACGTATGCTCGTAAGTCGGAAGTTTGTAGGCTTTTGATTGTATGTTGTTCGGTATACGCTGAATATAAGTCCGAGTCCGATGTAAAGACAAAGGGATGAGGAACCACCCGATGAGAAAAACGGAAGCGTAATACCTACAACGGGGCCGAGACGCAGACACATGGCAACGTTTATGATAACCTGAATCGCAATCATAGATGCAATTCCGTAACACATGAGCGTAGACGTGTTGAAGATGGATTTTTTTCCGTTATGAATGATTCTGAAAATGATTGCAAGAATAAGACCGAGGGTAATTATACAGCCGAGCGTTCCGAATTCTTCGGCAACCACGGTGAAGATGAAGTCGTTTGAGCTTTCCGGTACGGAATGACTTTGTGTATATGCACCCTTGAAAAGGCCTGTTCCGAGGAAGCCGCCCTGCCCTATGGCGGAAAGGCCCATATTTTGCTGATATGCGGTATCGGGGTATGCCTCCGGATTTACAATAACAATGAATCTCTGCTTTTGGAACTCGCTCATGAACTTAAACCAGAGAAGAGGAACTGCCGTGATGACGAGAGCAAGGGCAGCTAAGATATACTTCCAGCTTATGCCCGCAACGAAAAGCATGATTGCCGCAATTCCCATAAATACAACAGCCGAGCCGTCATCACCTGACTTCATAACAAGCAGGGTGGGGACCAAAGCGTGAAGAATAAGAAGCGCCAATGTACCCAGCTTGTTTATGTTGTTCTTGACCGCGTCCAAATGCGTTGAAAACGTAATTATAAAAAATATCTTTACAAGCTCGGAGGGCTGAAAATAGAAAACACGCAGGTTTAGCCATACTCTTGAGTCGGGTCTTGAGGGTGGTCCTACGCCGACCAACATGACCAGTATCATCAGGGCGACGCTTCCCACCGCAAAAACCGGCCAGAGCTTGCAGATGATGTCGTAATCAATGAGTGAAATAACTGCCGCGAGAAAAAGTCCGAGACATATGGCGACAATCATTGTTCTTGCGTCTCTCGGAAAAGAAATTTTATCCGAAATGGTATAGCGGGTTGCACTGTAAACGCAGAGAACTCCGAATGCAGATGCAAGGAGACAGAGAATAAGAAGCAGCTTGTCGGTACCTTTTATAAAGTGTACGACTGCGTCTTTTGCTTTTCTGAGCAATGTAATTCACCTCTTTCTCCGTCAAAATGTAAACTAATTATAAGGATTGTCCGTTTTTTTTTCAAGTGTGAGATATTAAATGTAACAAAAATGTAGTGTTTTATAAGAAAATGTGATAAAATATATCGGATTTTTAGGGGGTGTACATATGATGACCTGCAAATCCTGTTCGGTTAACGATACCGAAGTATTTGCACAAAGCCTTGCAAAGCAACTGAAACCCGGAACCGTCCTCGCTCTTTTCGGCGGCATGGGAATGGGCAAGACGGCATTTACGCGCGGTCTTGCAAGGGGTCTCGGCGTAAATGCCCATGTGTGCAGTCCAACCTTTGCCATTGTAAACGATTACGGCGGAACACCGCCGCTTGCCCATTTTGACATGTACCGTGTCGAAACATGGGACGACCTCTATTCGACAGGTTTTTTTGATTATATCGACAACGGGTACATACTTTGCGTCGAATGGAGCGAAAACATAGAAAATGCCCTGCCGCCGAATACGGTAAGGGTAAGTATACATCGTACGGAAAAAGAGAACGAACGTATAATCGAAGTGGAGGGACTGGGATGATTTTTCTCGGAATAGACTGCAGCGCCGTTTCGGCGAGTGTTGCCATAGTCGAATTTACAGACGGAGAAGTTCCTGCTGAAAAGATACTCAGCTCCTCGTACACAAATGTCGGTCTTACCCACAGTCAGACCCTTGTGCCCATGATAAAAGCTACTCTTGAAAATGCAAGGCTCACACTTTCTGATATTGACTTTTTTGCAATAAATGCGGGACCGGGCTCGTTTACCGGCGTGCGTATCGGTGTTGCTGCCCTCAAGGGGATTACCGAATTTGACGGAGAAAAATGTTTTTCCGTGTCTACACTCGAAAGTATGGCGTACAATTTCAGAGGCGTGACAGACGGAATTGTCTGTTCCGTCATGGATGCACGCTGTGAACAGGTCTACACTGCCTGCTTTGAGGTGAACGGTACGGATGTGACAAGATTGACAGAAGATACGGCGGTTTCTATAAAAGAACTTGGTGAAAATCTAAAAACTTTAAGAAAAAATATTATTTTTGTTGGTGACGGGGCTTCTTTGTGCTATAATATTTTGTCGAAAGAGCTTGAATCCTCGCTTGCTCCGTCTCACCTTGTTTATCAAAACGCCGTGAGCGTTGCAATCCTTGCAAAGCACAGTATGGACAGGGGAGAAAAGCCTGTGTCCGGTGAACACATACTACCTGTGTATTTGCGTGCACCGCAAGCTCAAAGAAATCTTAAAAAGGGGAATTGAAATGCTTGTAATAGGCTGTGACCACGGTGGATTCGAACTCAAGAACATCATAATAAAGCACCTTCAGGATGAAGGAAAAGAAGTATTTGATGTCGGTTGCTTTTCTGCGGAGTCTGTTGACTATCCTGTTATCGCAAAAGAGCTTTGCAAAAAGATAACGGACGGTGAGGCAGATCTCGGAATACTTGTTTGCGGAACCGGAATAGGTATGTCCATGGCTGCGAATAAAATAAAGGGTATAAGAGCGGCGTGCTGCTCGGATACCTTCAGTGCAAGACTTACAAGGAATCATAATAACGCTAACGTTCTTTGTCTCGGCGGAAGAGTTGTGGGACCCGGCCTTGCGCTTGATCTTGTTGACAACTTTGTAAATGCCGAATTCGAAGGCGGCCGTCATCAAAGACGTATAGATATGTTAGAAAATTAAAAGTATATATTATTTCGGAGGCACAATATGGGAAACGTAGTTATTACAAATCACCCGCTTATCCAGCACAAATTGTCTATTCTCAGAAACAAAAACACGGGAAGTAAGGAGTTTCGTACACTCATAAGCGAAATCGCTATGCTTGAGTGCTATGAGGCAACAAGAGATCTTCCTCTCAAGGAAATTGAGGTTGAGACTCCCGTAGCTGTTGCAAAGCAGCATGATCTTGACGGAAAGAAGATGGCAATCGTTCCTATTCTTCGTGCAGGTCTCGGTATGGTTGACGGCATACACACTCTTGTTCCGTCTGCAAAGGTAGGTCATATCGGCCTTTACAGAGATCCGGAGACACTTAAGCCGGTAAGCTATTATTGTAAGATGCCGCTTGACATCGAAGAGAGAGACGTTATTGTTCTTGACCCCATGCTTGCAACAGGCGGCTCAGCTATCGATGCTATCTCACAGATAAAGCAGTTCCATCCGAAGTCAATAAAGTTCATGGGTATCATTGCGGCTCCGGAGGGACTTAAGGCTCTTCAGGAGGCTCATCCGGATGTTGACATCTACTGTGCGGCACTTGATGATCATCTCAATGAGCACGGATATATCGTTCCGGGTCTCGGCGACGCCGGAGACAGAATTTTCGGAACCATCTGATTTTGACATTCAAGACATATGAAAGGGGCAAGTCGTTATGAATATTGCCGAACGTCTTTACAAGGAAAACAGCGCTAAGACAGTTGACTTTTTTATCAAAACAAAGGTCGACGATCTTATTGAGCGCTCTGTTCAGGAAGGGAAAAAACGTGAACAGATAGCGACAGAGGTTTCCGATGCCTGCTCAAATCCCAACACGGTCGCCGGCACGGACTTTATCGGCTCTATAGCTGATTTTTCGGATTTTCCGAAGTACGCGGGACGCGGTATTCAGGAAGCTGCACCCGACCTTAACGGTTCTATGCCGAGGACGGGAGAGGCAACACTTACCATGTGGTTTACAGATGTCGACGAGGCGGAGGTAACAGACTTTACCGAAAAGATTTTGGCATCCGGCTTTAAAAGGGTTAAAAATGACTTTATAAAGCAGGACGATAAGGCTGTTTACACAATGTCCGTATCCTTTTCGGCAGGTCGACTCAGGATCTTTCATATGATTCAGAAAAAGTCATAACTTAGGTTGCTGTTAAACGTCCGGTAAGTGCCGGACGTTTTTTGTTTTGAGGTGAATAAGATGAGAAACTTTGATAAATCAAATAAGCTTGACGGTGTTTGCTATGATGTCCGCGGACCTGTTCTGGATACTGCAAACGAGATGATTGAAAACGGTATAGACATAATAAAACTCAACATAGGAAATCCGGCACCGTTTAAGTTTAGTGCCCCGGACGAGATAATCGTGGATATGATATACAACCTGCGAGATTCGGAGGGCTATTCGGATTCAAAGGGCGTTTTTTCCGCGAGAAAAGCAATCATGCAGTACTGCCAGAAAAAGCATATTCCCAATGTGGGTATGAATGATATCTACACCGGAAACGGGGTCTCCGAGCTTATAACGATGGCAATGCAGGGCTTTCTCGACGACGGAGACGAGATGCTTGTTCCCATGCCGGATTATCCGCTCTGGACGGCATCCATAAAACTTTCTGGCGGTACTCCCGTTCACTATATGTGTGATGAGGAATCCGACTGGTATCCGGATATCAACGACATAAGAAAAAAGATAACCTCCAGAACAAAGGGAATTGTTGTGATAAACCCTAACAATCCTACGGGCTCGCTTTATCCCAAGGAGGTTTTACAGCAAATTGTAGACATTGCAAGGGAAAAGGACCTTATTATTTTTGCGGATGAGATTTATGACCGCCTTGTTATGGACGGAGAAGAGCATGTTGCCATTTCATCTCTTGCACCGGATTTGTTTATGGTGAACTTTAACGGACTTTCAAAGTCTCACAGAATTGCGGGCTTTAGGGTCGGTTGGATGTGTCTTTCCGGCGACAAGAGCAGGGCACAGGGGTATATCACCGGGCTGAATCTTCTTTCGAGTATGAGACTTTGCTCTAACGTGCCGGGTCAGAGAATTATACAGACCGCTCTCGGCGGATACCAGAGCATAGATGAGCTTCTTCTTCCGGGCGGACGTATCTACGAGCAGCGTGACTTTATTTACGAGGCACTAAACAGCATCCCCGGTGTTTCGGCGAAGAAGCCCAAGGCAGCATTTTATATCTTCCCGAAGATTGACCTTAAAAAAATACCTATCAAGGATGATGAGCAATTCGCTCTTGACCTTCTCAAAGAAAAGAAGGTGCTTATTCTTCAGGCGTCCGCACTTAACTGGAATGCACCCGACCATTTCAGATTGGTTTTCCTTCCCGAAATACGTACCTTGAAAACCGCAACCGACAGGTTGACAGATTTTCTTGCAAATTATTCACAGAAGTAGTATAATTATTCGGTCGTATTTTTTAGTTAGGCGATAATTTATTTAAGATTAGGAGAGATGAAATTTGTCTGAAAACAAAAGAGGTGGATTCACCAGCAGTATCGGATTTGTTCTCGCAGCCGCAGGCTCCGCAGTCGGACTCGGAAATTTATGGAGATTCCCATACCTTGCCGCAAAGGACGGCGGAGGACTTTTCCTTGTTGTATACCTTATTCTTGTTCTCACATTTGGCTTTGCGCTTATGACAACTGAGATTGCCATAGGACGTAAAACACAGAAAAGCCCCGTAAGTGCTTTTACGGAGATAAGTAAAAAGTGGAGTTTTGTAGGTTGGGGAGCAGTTATTGTTCCGGCTCTCATACTTCCTTACTACTCTGTAATAGGCGGTTGGGTATGTAAGTATGCATTTACATATCTCACAGGTCACGGTGCTGACGCTGTTGATCCTCAGGGTGGATTTTTCTACCAGTCAATCGGTCTTGACACAACAGGAGCTGTTTCCTGGCAGCCTATTTTCTGGTTTATGTTATTCCTTCTCACAACTGCTGTGATTGTTTATTTCGGAGTTGATAAGGGAATCGAGCGTGTATCGAAGATTCTTATGCCGGCACTTTTCATCATAATTATATTCATTGCCGGATACTCGCTTACACTTAAAGACCCGGATTCCGGACGTACGGCAATAGACGGTCTTAAGATTTACCTTATACCGAACTTTAAGGGAATGACTGTTACAAAGTTCCTCTCTGTTGTACTTGACGCTATGGGTCAGATGTTCTATTCTCTTTCACTTGCTATGGGTATTATGATTACATACGGCTCATACATGAAGAAGGATACGGCCATGCCGAAGTCTATTAATCAGATTGAACTCTGTGACACAGGCGTTGCACTTCTTGCAGGACTTATCATGGTTCCGACAGTATTCTGCTTCCTCGGAACAGACGGTTTGTCAGCTGCAGGCCCGTCACTTATGTTCATTTCACTTCCGCAGGTGTTCTCCGCTATGGGAGCATTCGGAAACGTTATAGGCGCACTCTTCTTCCTGCTTGTTATTTTTGCAGCTCTCACAAGCTGTATCTCAATAATGGAGGCAGTTGCTTCCGTTATCATAGACAGATTCGGAAAAAGCCGCCACGTTGCAGTAATCATCTCAACTGTTGCCGCAATGGTTATCGGACTTCTCGTTTGTCTTGGCTACAACAAGATATTCTTCAGCGTAACGTTTGCATCAGTTTCAGGCGGTCAGCTTCTTGACATCCTTGACTGGTTTACAAATAACTTCCTTATGCCGATCGTTGCTATCTTTACCTGCATTGTTGCCGGTTATGTACTCGGTACGGATAAGGTTCTTGAAGAAGTTCAGATCAACGGAGAAAAGTTCCCGCGTAAAAAGATATATGTCGTTATGACAAAGTATGTTTCTCCGATTCTTCTTCTTATCATTCTTCTCAATAGCTTCGGAGCATTTAAGTTCCTCGGCTAAGAGAAAGCGCAAAAAAACAGAGGGCAGAGAATTAAATCCTCTGCCCTTGATTTTTGAAAAACTATAAAGTATAATGTTCCAGTCGTTTGTTATACGCCGGTGTGTTGGAATTGGCAGACGAGACGGACTCAAAATCCGTTGGTGGCAACACCGTGCGGGTTCGACCCCCGCCACCGGCACCACAGACTAAGCCCCTGAACCGTTTACGGTTTCAGGGGCTTTCTTTGTCTAGCAACTAGTTTACTAGTGGTTATGATTATGCAAGGGCGTACTTTTCCTTGTATACTCTGTACTTGTCCATGAAAGCTTCATTGTCAATTCTTGCTTCCTTGAGCGTTTCATGTACGTTGAGATTGTGTTCGGAGGAGTCGATTACACATCCGGCAACGTTTGAACAATGGTCAGAGGCTCTTTCAAGATTTGTGAGAAGATCCGACCATATGTATCCAAGATCGATGGTATAGTTTCCGGTCTGCATTCTCTTAATCTGTCTGGTTCTCATTTTTTCCTTGAGGTCGTCAATTACCTCTTCAAGCGGCTCAACGTTCATAGCGAGAGCGGAGTCCTCTTCGATAAATGCATTTGTTGATAAGGTGAGGATTTCTTCCAGTGCTGACGATAGTGTGTCAAAGTCCTTTTTCGCAGCTCCTTCAAGGATTATTTTTTTCTCGTGAATCTCACGTGCGGTTTCGGTTATGTTAACGCTGTGGTCCGCTATACGTTCAAAGTCACCTATAACCTTTAGATACATCGACGCTCTTTCGCTGTCTGCGTCATTCAACTGGTTTGAACTGAGCTTTATGAGGTAAGTGCCTATTATGTCCTCATAGTGGTCGGTTGTGTCCTCATCATGCTTAATTTTTTCAATAAGCTTTTCGTCGTATTCGTTTATAACCTTAAGGGCGTTTTTCATTGAGCGTTCTGATTTTTTTGCCATTTTTTCTATGAGCTTTTTACATTGCTCAAGGGCAAGGGGAGGAGTTGAAAGAAGCCTTTCATCAAGCTCAACCTTTTCCTCCGGCTCGTCGGTATCCTTTATGACTTTAAGAGCCATTTTTTCAAGAACGGAGGACAGGGGCATAAGAATCATTACGCAGAGAATGTTGAACATGGAGTGACATATTGCTATTCCGATGAGGCTTGCGGATTTGTCGAGAATTGCGGGCGCAAAAATCGCACGTATGATACAGTATACGGTTATGAGAATTGCGGAACCTATTACATTGAACGAAAGGTGAACAAAGGCTGCTCTTTTTGCGTTCTTATTTGCTCCGATAGCCGAAAGAACGGCGGTTATACATGTTCCTATGTTTTGTCCCATGATGATTGGAATTGCCGCACCGTAGGATACCTGACCGGTTACCGCAAGAGCCTGTAGTATACCGACAGATGCCGAGCTTGACTGTATGATTGCGGTAAGTCCGGCACCGACTAAGATTCCGAGTACGGGGTTTTTGAACAGAAGAAAGAGATTTCGGAATTCGGGAACCTCGGCAAGGCCGGATACAGCGTTTGACATTGTTTCCATTCCGAACATGAGCGTCGCAAAGCCCAACAGAATTGTTCCGGTGTCCTTTTTCTTTGTATCCTTACAGAACATATAAAGAATGATACCGATAAGAGCGAGTATCGGAGTGAAGGCGGATGGCTTGAGCATCTTTACCCACAGGCTGTCACCGCTTATTCCTCCGAGTGAAAGAATCCAGCTTGTTACGGTTGTTCCGACGTTTGCGCCCATTATTACATTGATAGCCTGCTTTAAGGTCATGAGTCCGGAGTTTACAAAGCCCACAACCATAACTGTTGTTGCAGAGGAACTTTGGATAATTCCCGTTATACAAAGGCCTGTAAGAAATCCGGCAAACTTTTTTGTGGTCATTTTTTCGAGAAGCATACTCAGCTTGTTTCCTGCTCTTCTCTCAAGTGACTGACCCATAACATTCATTCCGAAAAGGAAGAGGCACAGGCCTCCCATCAAAGTCAGAAAATCAAATATTGTCAAATTCAGCACCGTCCCCAAAGATTTTGATACTTATGAATACAATTGTTTTGTATCGGCTTTGTAAAATATATCATTTTTTTATAAAATCAATTACGGGACTTAAGTAAAATCTATGTAAAATAAAAGCAGTCAAAATGTCAGTAAGACAATTTGACTGCTTAAATATTGTTTTGCCGGTTGATAATACCGACCGTTTCTTTAAAACGGTTGATTGCTGACTTCGACCGACTTCAACCGACTTTGACCGTTCCTTTAAAAGCGGCAATCTGAGACTTTCGCTGCTTACTTTGGTTGCTTGTCAGCATCAGTCGGCTTTTAACATCAGTCGTCAATAATTGATTCCTTCGGGAAGGTAACCGTTATGGTTGTACCTGTTCCCAGTTGGCTTCTGAGTTCTATCTTTCCGTTGTGAAGACTTACCGCGTGCTTTACTATTGAAAGCCCGAGACCGGTGCCGCCGACCTCTTTTGAGTGGCTCTTATCAACTCTGTAGAACCGCTCAAAGATGCGTTCCTGCTGTTCAAGGGGAATTCCTATACCGTCATCCGAAACGGTGAGGACAACTTTTTTTTCATCGCTTGTAACAGAAACCGAAACATGTCCGTCATTTTTATTATACTTTATTGCATTGTCACAAAGGTTATAAACTATCTCATTGAGAAGACTCGGAATGCCGACAAATTCTGATTTTTCGCCCTCTATGCTAAGCTCTACACCGGCGTTGTTCGCTACGGGAAGAAGGCGGTTGACAACATCCGATGAAATATCCATAAGGTCAACCTTTTCACGAGTCATATCGCGTGCGCCCTCATCAAGCCTTGAAAGACCAATTATGTCATCCACAAGGGAAATCATACGCTTTGATTCGCTGTATATCTGCTGCGAGAATTGCGGAACATCTTCATCCTTAACCATTCCGTTTGAGAGGAGCTCGGCACAGCCCGAGATACTCTGCAGCGGGGTTTTTAACTCGTGGGATACATTGGCGGTGAATTCTTTTCTTATCTGCTCGGCTTTTTCCTTTTCCGAGATGTCCCTTAGAAGCTGCTTGTTTTGCCTGTTAAGAAGTCTTTGCTGCGCCTCTATTTTTATGATAAGCGGCTTGATTTCATCGTAGGTGTCGATATCCTCCGGATGGTCAAGGTCCAAGTCGTTAAGCGGCTCGACAATCCTGTTTGACAGCTCATAAGCGAGGTAGAGGGAGAGGCCGTAAGATACAACGATTAAGATAAGTATGGGGGTCATCATGCCGTATGCAAGTCTCCACCATGTATACTGACTTACAGAAAGTCTGACAACTGAGCCGTCGCTGATTTTTTCTGCATAATAAAGCTGCTTCTCCATGAGAGTCTTTGAGTATCTGGAACTTTGTCCGACACCTTTTTTGAGTGCATCCTTTATTTCTTCACGCTCAAGATGATTTTCCATCTCGTCCGTGTTTGCCTTACTGTCGAAAAGCACCGTACCGTCCTTGTCAATCCAGGTTATACGGTATTTTTCAATATCCAAACTGTTCAGATATTCTTTTCCTTCTTTTGCCACGCCTTGAGCAGCCAGCTGAGTCTGTTCTTTCAACTGTTCCGCTTGTGCGTCGGTGAAATAGTTATAGAGAACTCCGAAAAAGAGAATCAGAGAGGAGAGAAGGACAACCGTCGTAACAAGACAAATGGATTTAAAAAATTTTCTCGTCATTTCCGAGCCTCCATTCTGTATCCCACACCGCGGACTGTTTCGATGTAATCTCCGCATTCTCCGAGCTTTGTTCGAAGAGTGCCGATATGTACGTCAACGGTTCGTGTTTCTCCGATGAACTCGTCACCCCAGATTTTTTGGAGGAGCTTTTCGCGTGTAAATACAATTCCCACGTTTTCCATAAAGATATTGAGAAGCTCATATTCCTTGAGTGTGAGTTGAACTTTTTCGTTATTTGAATAGACGATATGCTCGTCCGTGTTCATTTTTATGCCGCCGACTGTAAGAACGGAGGGGGAGGTTTTTGCGGTTGTTCTGCGAAGAACGGCTTTTACCCTCGAAACCATTTCCATCATTCCGAACGGCTTTGCAAGGTAATCATCCGCACCGAGGTCAAGACCTATTACTTTGTCATATTCAGTTCCCTTTGCGGTTGCCATGATTACGGGTATGTTTTCGGTTGACTTCTTTGTGCGGAGCTTTTTAAGGATTGATATACCGTCCTCTCCGGGCAGCATGATATCCAGGATTATAAGCTCCGGCGATGTATCCCGGAGTGCGTCCCAGAATTCGCCCGATTCCGGAAAACCTTTTGCTTCAAATCCCGCTACGCCGAGAGTGTAAATCATAAGGTCTCTGATTCCCTGATCGTCCTCAACGCAATAAATCATAATTGTCAACTCCCAAATAGGTTTTTACTTTTGGCTGCCGCTTGTCAGTTCCTTGTTATCCGACGTTGATTGCCGTTTACTGTCTGACCTCTTTTGAATTGTTTGTCATGTCATCTTCTTCAAGCACATTTTTTACTCGTTTTTATCTTCAGTTGTATATTACAATACGTATGTAATTTGTGATAGCGTCTTTATGTAAAGTTTACGTAAAATATGGCGAAAAAACAATACGTCATTTTGCACAAAGCAAGATTTTGTGTATTTATTGATACATATTTTTATGTATGAACAATATAGACGAGTAAAAGGAACACCCGGAGACGTGTTGGGAAATCGAATTTTGTTGCAAATTAGGTGTTGACATTTTAGGTTAGAGCGTGGTATATTAATCGAGCGCTTTGGAAAGCCCGAGCGCATATGTACCTTGAAAATTAAACAACGACAAACTAGAAATGGACCCTGAAATTTCAATTGAGATTTCGTACAGAATTTCGAACAATGAGTTTGAAAAAGACATTGAGAAATGTCAGCAAAAGTAATGAGCTAAAAGCTAACTGAGATAGTTTCGTCTGTAAATTCCACAGACGTAATTATACAATTAATCAGAGAGTTTGATCCTGGCTCAGGACGAACGCTGGCGGCGTGCCTAACACATGCAAGTCGAACGGAGACTTAACGCTGAATTGAAGAAAGCTTGCTTTAAGATATTCTTGTTAAGTCTTAGTGGCGGACGGGTGAGTAACGCGTGAGTAACCTGCCTTTCAGAGGGGAATAACGGCTGGAAACGGTCGCTAATACCGCATAATGTATCGAAGCCGCATGACTTTGATACCAAAGATTTATCGCTGAAAGATGGACTCGCGTCCGATTAGATAGTTGGTGGGGTAACGGCCTACCAAGTCGACGATCGGT